>OCTW011567627.1_pt1 | contig 10587 bp, 11 predicted proteins | sample 1539671 | NCBI WGS metagenome assembly OCTW01 (sample SAMN02144230, study PRJEB22623) | gut metagenome | biome: sheep rumen | host: Ovis aries | place: New Zealand
GTAAATGTGGCAAATGAGGCGTAAAACTATAGAGCCGATAGCTTGCTTTTCTGCCATCTTTATATTGCATGAAGAGTAGAATTTACAAATAAATCACAAATTACAGCAAATTTATTGTTATTTATGTGGTTGTTTCAAATTTATTGTGTAACTTTGTGGTCAAAATATGACAATTCACGAAAAGAATAGTTTCAAAAAGAATGCAAGTAAAGGAACGTTTTTCAAAAAGAATGGGGCTGCAAGCACTAACGGCTGAAATAACTACAAGGTATGAAGCACCAGAGGAATTTCGGCAATACCTTTTCTTTGTCTTGCAGAATTATGGACTTGGGCTGAAGAAAATACGTGAAGTAGTTTGTCTAGCATCAAAGCAGGCTCCCGATTCCAGCCAATGGGAAGAGAATGACTTCATGAAGTCTGAAATAGAGGAAAAGATGGGCTCTTCCTTTTGGCCGTACATCTATGACCTTATTGAAATGTTTTATGACAAACTTAATGCTTCGGAAAAGAAGGACTTCTCCGATTCTATTAATGAGTATTTCCTTATTCATGGTATTGGATGGAAACTATGCGAAGGCTCAATAGAATATCGAGGGGATGATATATTTGAAAAAGACTTAAAATTAGCTCAAGATGCATTGAAGGAGCGTCACTTGGACGATTCGAAAAGAGAGATTGTCGAAGCCGTCAAGGATATGTCTCGCAAGCCAGATCCCGACATAACAGGTGCAGTACAGCACTCTATAGCTGCTTTAGAATGCGTAAGTAGGAAAATTTCTGGCGATGAAAAGGATACACTCGGTGATGTAATCAAGAAACATCCAGAATTGGTTCCCCAACCACTAAACGAAGCTATCTCAAAGATCTGGGGATTTTCTTCAGAACAAGGGCGACATTTGAGAGAAGGCCGTCCCCCAAAAATTGAAGAGGCAGAACTTCTTGTACATTTATCAGCGGCCATTTGTTTATACTTATCAAAGAAATAATAGATGTAAACGAGTTGTTAGTGTCAACGAAATATTGAAATGCTGTTAATTGATGTTGCTCTGTTTAATGCCCTTTTATATTCTACAATATGAGAAAGATGTATTGTACAAAGTGCGGATATGAATTAGAACGAGATTCAATGTTCTGTCCAAATTGCGGTGAGAAACTTGACCCAATATCAAGTAAACCACATACAAGAACCACGGTAAAGGTAGTGGCGGCAATTGTGCTTATTGTATCGTTTCTTTTGATTTTGATAAATACCAGATCAGATAATACAGAAACAGATAACAATACGGAGATTTGTTCAGAGTGCAATGGTGACGGCTTCTTGAAAAAGACTTGCAATAATTGTGATGGAGACGGGACTGTTGACTGCACTGAATGCAATGGTTCCGGAAGGCTTCAGTGCAGTTGGTGTTTTGGACAAGGAGGTAATGAATGTATCAGCTGTAGTGGGACAGGAAGAAATAATTGTGGGGTATGTTTGGGTTCTGGAACTGATTATGATGGGAATCCATGTGTTTCTTGCAGTGGTAACGGAAGCACAAAATGTTCAATGTGTTTTGGACGAGGCTTTTCTGAATGCGCCACATGTTTTGGCAAAGGATATGAGCTTTGTAGTGATTGCGATGGCGATGGTAGAATAGAGTGTACTGAATGCGAAGGGAATGGCAAAGTTAGAGTTGAATGCTCAGAATGTAACGGAACAGGAAAAGACAACAATTAATCATATGGAGAAATCTTTTAAAATATTCTTTGGAATTGCTGTGGTTGGGCTATTCATCGGCATCTTTATAGCCATAAATGCTCCAAAGTCCAGTTTGACCATTTATGAGGAGTCGGATTTACAAAAAGCTGTACGTGATTGGAATTCTGATTTGCCTAGAACAATTGGTACAATTGGTACTATGGATAGTATTGTCTATCGGGGAAAAACCATTATTTATAACATGACCGTTTTTGGAGATAATCGTATAAAGGATATTTACACGCAACATTATGGCGAATTCAAGGACATTCTTAAATACTCTATTCTGGCTATGAATGGCCAACGTAACATGGGAAACATATTCATATCTATACTTAACCAAAAAGAACTTAAGCTTGGAATCCGAATATATACACAAGATGGTGATGTTACAGAATGGTTAATGCCTGGCAGCGAGTTGAAATCATTTGCTGAATCCTGTAAAGTTAGTCCTACAACAGCTTTAAGGACGACGATAGACATGCAGATTGAGATAGCTAGCATAAATCTTCCAGTCAGAAAAGAAGACATTCACGACCCTATAAAATCGGTCGCACTAAATTCTTTTCTTGGGGAAATTGATGAGAGTTGCCTTCCTCAATCGATATCCCATATAGGGAATGACATAGTTTTTGAGTATAATGTTGACGAAAATGTATATGATTTAAAAGAAATGGAAAAAATCAAAGATGATGTTACGACTTTAGAGGCACTTGCATCCTCTTTAACGGAAGATGCTGACGTTCATGAATTTTATGGTATAATTGTGCTGTCGCATTCCAACTTTGTAATTACATATAATGGCAGGAATACACAGAAATCAGTTTCGATACGTCTGCCATATCATATACTAAAGAAATACTGCAAGGTTCCACAATATTTATTATCATAAAAGGGTTAGGATTATGTTACAGGATCAATTTTACATGCGTTTGATCTTGCTCATCGCTGTAGGAATAGTTTATGTCAAGGCGTTCATGAATATGGCAAAACGCAATTCGAAGGAAACAAAGCCAGAACGTCATCCGATTTTAAAGGTCTTGGGATTCATGGCTGCATCTTTGGGCGTTTTGATGGGAGTAGGTGGAGTATATTTAATTACTCAAATAACATTTCCTCAAGAAGCAATAGGGCCATACATTTCTCCGAACATGATAGTGCGCCCTTCTTATAAAACAATGTATTGGGGATATGCAACAATGGCTCAATCACAGAGCATTTCCTTAATATCTGGCCTTTTTGAGGGATTTGCTTTATCTGCATATTGTTTTCTCTATAAAAGTTCTCACTCAAAATGGTATACTAAGATTGGTAAAGTAATATTTTGTATTCTATTCTTTATGTTATATGCTTCTGCAACAGATTTCCATTATTTTGATTTATACGAATGGACTGCACCTGTTCTGTTTGCTATAATGGCTTTTTTTGCATTACGTAACAATAAAGATCATGCTATAGGTGAAAATATTGTCTCTGTTTCGCTAGAATCAGATGAGCCTAAAAGTTCTTTAGGTGACGAAGAAGATAATTCACGTTATATGCCTGTCGTTGCTCCAGAAATAGAGCCTTCCCAAACTACTACAAAGGACAATGATAACGATGTACAAGAAGTCCCAATTAAATTACAAGACGAGGCCATACATGTGCCAGAAACCAATTTGACATCACATTCAGAGCATGAGCCAAAAAATACGGATGATGATAGTTCAAGAGAGGAACAAGAGAGTATGTCCTCAAGTTATTCTCTCCAAAATATTAATTTCTGCCGTCATTGTGGTGAAAAATTAGACTATATAAGTGATAAGTATTGTAAACATTGTGGTAAGCCACTTCTCTAAACTTTTGTGAAATATGAAATACTGTAGATTTTGCGGAAAAACAATTGATGACGATTCCAGTTTCTGTACTCATTGTGGGAAAAACCAAACTCGTCAAGGTTCAGAAACTGCTTTTGAAGCAATAGGTGGATTCGCTTCTCGATTCATTAAAGTCGCAACTGGCTATGTACAACGTATGTATACGAAAATGCAAATGCACAAGTTCAACTCTAATTCAAAAGTTTGGTCTGTTATAAAGAAATGGTCGAAGCGTGTAGTTGTATTGACACTAGTCTTAATCGCTTTTGGTCTAATCGTTTTGCTCGGATTTTGGCTGTACGGTTTCTATCAAACCTCAAAATGGAATAAGGAGGACGAAAGGCGTGAAGCCATTGCTCTGAAAGACGTAAGTAAAGCTGATGACATCGCGAGAGATTTTTTCGACGAATATGCAAACGATAGTCACAGGTACGAGTTTGATAATTCTAGATGTAAATTTAATCATATAGAGCGAGGAATAAAAATATTAAGAAATGCTGCAGAAAAAGGAGATGCAGAAGCCCAGTTTACTTTAGGTTGCATTTACGATGGTGCTAGATATGACTCAAATTATACAGAATGGAGTGAACATAGAACCATGATGGAAACAGAGATTAATCATGAAAGAGCAGCCTATTGGTGGAATCAGGCAGCAATCCAAGGTAATGCGTCTGCAATGGGGAATCTTGCAAATGCATATAGGTATGGAAGAGGAGTTGAAAAGAATCTGTATAAAGCCACAGAGTTGATGAAAGCTGCTGCAGAAAAAGATAATTCTTGGGCACAACTTAATTATGGAGATATGTTTAGAGATGGTGATGTATGGATAAGGATTGAATCGGATTCTATTAATGGAGGTTCTCTCGTTATCCATGCAAAGCCAAATATAGAGAAGGCAAAAGAATGGTGGACGAAAGCCCTTGAAAATGGGAATGAATCTGCCAAAGAAAGATTAGAGAAAATATACGAGTAACCAGAGAAGTACATAATATATGTTTTGTATCTATTGTGGAAATAAGATTTCAAAAGGCTCTTCTTTTTGCCCATATTGTGGACGAAAACAAGAGATGAAATCCTATATGCATTGCCATAAGTGTGGTAGTAAATTAGAAACAGATTCTTCCTATTGCCCGTACTGTGGGAGCAATTTGAATTATGTACCTCTAAAGGGGGCAACAAATAAGAAATCGTGTATATTCCCAAGATTCAACTTTTTAACCGGTGTAAGGAACCGATTTGTCGTATGGTATGTTTTATGGCTTATTGTAAATTGTTTGTTACTATATAAGTCTGGTGGTGCATACAGTGACTATTTTAATAATACTTATACGAGTCCCAGCCATTGGTCAAGTTCAGACAAGGGTATTTATCCAGAAGATTGGTTATATCCTTTCCATAATATTTTCAATGGAATTATGGGCCAGGATTCTGTATACGTTTATGATATGAGTGAGTTTATCATTTACACCATCATCATTCCTGTCTTCATCGCTTTCTTAATATATAAAAGGAATATATTGTTTAAATCAAAACAAAAGAAGGAAATTACTTATTGGACAATTTGGTATGTCTCAATATGGTTGCTAACCTTTTTCCCCATGGGGTTATTGGGCTTGGATTTTCTCGGATGGACATTTTCTATAGGAGGGCTAATTGTGGCGATCTTTGCTTATCTTAAAATAAAAAAGAAGTGTTACGACAAAGAGGATATATAAACATGTAACTGGTATGCCTTGCCTAGGTTCCAAGCATAATCTACACAAGTATCACTCTGCTTCCTAACTTACTATTTAGTACGGGGTGATTATAGATAAAGCAAGGCGAGAGCGAAATTGATGGCTGGCATAAACAAGTCTAGTAAATCGGAAAATTTAGTATAAGAATATGGCATACAGATTAATTGCATTTGGAGTACTGGTAATAATGCTTTGCTCATGTAATAACAATACAAAAAGCAAGCAGGTGAATCAACCTAAAAGTGGAGGCGAACTTATAGAAGAAGCCTATAAGCAAGAGGATTGGGATCTAATTATCTCTGTTGGTGATACGCTATTAAGCGATGATGATCCCCACAACATTTCTATTGCCTATGCAGAAGCGTTGGCTTTTAAGGGTAACATTGAAAAGGCAATAAACGTGTTAAACAGGAAGATTGCACAGAAGCCTGAGGATTACTATTTATATCAGACCAAAGGAAATATATTTGCTATAATAGAGAATTTTGATTCTGCACTTGCTAATTATGATATAGTAATCGAAATGAAGCCTACATATGCCAGACCATATATAAATGAAGGAGAAATATATGAAATCCTTGGAGAGAAGAAAAAAGCAATAGAAAAATACATGGTGGCAACATTTCTTTTTGCTAAAAATAGGTATGAAACAGAAGCCTATGAAATGGAAAAAAGAATCCTGAAACTTGATCCTGATTATAAGGATGTGAAGGAGTTAATGCATGACATGGGGCTTGAATAAGTTTTATTCTACATCAATGAAAAAGATAATAAGAATTTGCACATGGGCTCTTACTGTTTTTGTAATAGCATGCCTTGCATTGATTATAATCTGCAACCAAATTGTGGTTAATAATGCAAGGGGCAAGGTATTCTCAGATATCGACAGCATTAAATACAATAAGGTAGGGCTACTATTGGGTACGACTCCTCAGACTCGATTTGATAGGATTACAAACTACTTTTTCATTTATCGTATTGATGCAGCGGAAGATCTGTACGAGGCTGGGAAGATAGAGAAGATCTTGATTAGTGGTGATGAGAATAGCCTTGATGGAATCAATGAAGCTGAATGCATGAGGGATTCGTTAGTGGCTCGTGGCGTGCCTGCTGGCGCAATTATCCTTGATGGGAAAGGTTATAGAACTATCAATTCCGTCTTCAATGCCAATAAGGTGTATGGTTTGAAAAGTTTTACCGTCATCTCACAAAAATTCCATAACGAGCGGGCCATCTATCAGGCAGAACATCTTGGGCTGGATGTGGAGCGCATTCAAGCATATAATGCTAAAGACCCAAAGTCGAGACGAGCATATCTTATCACTATTCGCGAATACTTTGCGAGAGTGAAGTTATTCATCGATTTGTGTTTTAAAGATAGCAAAGAGCTCTATCAACAAAACGCAGGAAAGCAGGGAAAATGGAAGTCAGTACCTTGCCCTTCTCGAATACCTAAAGAGTTAGCGGATAGTTTAAAGAATTTGAGATACCAAACGGATAGTTTTATCGTGACCTATCGTCAGTTTGTGAATGGTTATAAGGTAAAAGCCATTGCCAAGTTTGCGGTATCTGATGTTGATATTATATCCGCCGATCTAACCTTTACGAAAAGTGAACAATCGTTTACGCTCCATACACAATGCTTTGGTGATACAATATTCTGTAAAGGAAGAATGGACTATAAGTTTGAAAATCCTAAGTTATTCAGAAAATATAAGAACAAGACGATAGAGGCAGATTACCATTTACATAGAGTGAAGGATTGCCAAATGCCGATGTATACGCCATTCTTCTTTATGGACTTAGATTTTGACGGCATTGAAGAATTGGTAATAGTGCATCATTCTATGGGTGTAAGATATCATGATGGTTATGATGTTTATCGTATCGTTGACGGAGAGCCTATCATATTAGATTATCCACCATATAACAATAATAAAGAGGATTGGGGTTTTGGAATGACCGACTATCCTGAGTTTGACTTTCAGAAAAAGACGATATCATGTCCCTATCCTGAAGGACCAGGTGGCCTACCTTATGAAGGACAAACAATATATGGAATTAGCAAAAAACAAAAAGATACTGTAATAGTAAATGGGAAGAAACACTATTTCAACCATTTGGAAGTGATTAAAGAAGAGAAATACTAATATAAAGATTAACTTTGCAAACAATATAGACAATGGCACTGGCAATAAACATAGAAGACCTTCTGAACAAACAGAAGATTGAATCCAACAGGATTGAGTTTAAGAAGGGTTGGAATCCGGCAAGCATATACCATAGTGTATGTGCTTTCGCCAATGATTTCGATGACCTTGGTGGAGGTTACATCCTCGTTGGGGTGGATAGTGATGATGCAGGGATGGCCATTCGACCTGTAGAAGGAGTTCCCATCAAGAAGATTGACGGCATTCTCCAGGACATGGTGGGCTATAACAATAAGCTGTCACCTTATTATATGCCCAGGACAAGCGTTGAGGAAGTAGATGGAAGGCAGGTACTTGTGATATGGTGCCCTGCTGGCATCAATCGTCCTTACTCTGTGCCTGAGAATGTGACGGCAAAGAGTGGTAGCAAAGAGTACTTTTACATTCGTAGTGGTACAAGCAGCATCATCGCTAAGGGAGAGGTGCTGGACGAACTGCGTGAATTGGCCAGTCGTGTGCCATTTGACGAACGTGGGAATCCCGATATTAGAGTAGAAGATATTTCCACGATTCTGTTACGTGAATACTTGGTGAAAGTGAAAAGTAAGTTGGCGAACGACCTCTATACCAAGTCGCTGGAAGACACGCTAGAGCAGATGGACCTGTTTGTTGGCCCATCAGAGAACAGAATGCTGAGAAATGTGGCAGCGATGATGTTCTGCGAGAATCCCTGTAAGTTTTTCAAACGGACACAAGTTGAGATCGTGTTTTTCCCAGAGGGGAGACTTAAGAACCCTAACAGCCTATACGAGGGACCTGTGATAACAGGCTCTGTGACGCAAATAATAGATCGCACACTCGAATATCTTAACCGTATGTTGGTGATGCAGACGGTCATCAAGCCCAAAGATGATAACCATAGTCAGAAGTTCTTTACCTATCCCTATCAGGCATTGGAAGAAAGTGTCACGAACTCGCTTTATCATCGAGACTATCGCGAATGGGAACCAGTGGTGATTACTGTAGAACCACAGGGGATTACCATACAGAACGTGGGTGGTCCTGACCGTAGTATCTCTAAGGCAGACATAGAACGGGGTGAACTGTTGATTTCGAAACGCTATCGTAATCGCAGACTCGGTGAATACTTGAAGGAACTGGATTTGACGGAGGGTAGAAGTACAGGCATTCCCACCATTCAAAACGAGTTAAAGGAAAATGGTTCACCACGTGCTATTGTGGTGACTGATGAAGAAAGAACGTTCTTCCGTATTACCATCCCTTGTCATGAGGCTGCTGGTAACATCATTGCAGACATTGCAAACAAAGACAATTCACAAAAAAGTTCACAAAAAAGTTCACAAAAGGGTTCACAAAAGGGTTCACAAAAGGATGCGAAATCACAAATGATTATAGACATGATCCGACGGAATCCCAATGTGACCACTTCAGAAATGGCTGATAAGATTGGCATTTCCCGCCGTTCTATAGCCAAGATGACAAACAAGCTTCAAGCCGAAGGCGTGATACTGCGTGTCGGGGCGCGAAAAGATGGACATTGGGAAATAGTTAAGAGTGAGAATTAAGGAACATAAAGCATGAATGTGTTATTAGGAAATAGAATCAAAGAAATACGTGCTGAACAGGATGTCCGGCAACGACAATTGGCAGATATGCTGGATATAGATGTACCTATGTATAGCAAAATAGAGCGTGGTGAGCGTCGTGCGAAGCGTGAGCAGGTGGTCAAACTTGCAGAGTTTCTAAACCAGGACAAGACCGAATTCCTCTCGCTATGGCTTGCAGACAAGGTTCTTGATGCCGTCGAAAGTGAGGATGCCATAAATCTCGGTGCAATAAAATTGGCGCGAGATAGAATATTGAATGAATGGTGAATTCGCACTTTCTTTAATAAAGTTAAATGTGTTAAATATTTCCATTTTGGCATCATCCAAGAATCAACGACACCACTTTTCTATCGTTTAATCCGCAAAACTGTTGAAATTAAACGATTTGTAAATACTATGGTTGCTCGAGCCTTACCTCGGTGACCATTCCCTCAAGCGTGACGACCATCGGAAACGATGCGTTCTCTTTCTGCTCAGGCCTTACCTCCATCACCATGAAGTGCAACATCCAATCGTCCCCTTTTGCTGGTATAACTTCCCTTCGTGAGGCAACCATAGGGAATAACGTGACTATGGTGTACAATTGATTCTTCAATGGCTGTACAAACTTGGAGAAAGTAACACTTGGAACTAACGTGCAATACATCCGCACGGATGCTTTCAAAGGGTGCACGCAAATAAACGCCATCACATGCAACAGCGTGGAGCCTCCGTTCGTATATCCTAATGTTTTTGCCGATGTGAACAAATCAGAATGTATATTGAACGTACCACAAGACGCCATTGAAACATATGCCGCAAATGACTCTTGGAATTGTTTTAGTATTGTCGGTTATGAGGTGCCCACAAAAATGGAATTAACTGATGGTGACCAATACAATAATACTAATAATTTCAATTTAGAGAGTGTTTCCTTTGTCCGCACCTACAAGAACACGAACTGGCAGGCGTGGTATGTGCCTTTTGATGTGACGCTGACCAGCGACGTGCTAGCGCAATTCTCGTTCGCCAAGTTTGCGGGAACATATACGGAGGACGACGGGACGTTCTTCATCAGTGTGGCACGCATGCGAGAGGGCGACGTGGTGAAGGCCAACACGCCGTATTTGGTGCAGGCCAAGACGGCAGGCGCGGAGGCACAGGTGCCCACGGATTATCGCCGCACGCTCTACTGGAACCCGAACCTGAAGTTGGATGCAGAAGGTCGCGCACGCGTTACCTTATATAATAACAGCCGCACGACACAGATCCAGGTGGAGGCCGCAGGCCAGGCCACAGACGGCACGTTGCTCTGGAATCGATGATTGGCTCGTCCAAGATTGACCGATTCGGGTTAAATATTATATCCGAACCATGAATCGTTGATTTCTTCGCCGTGCAGGGCTTGCATGTCGCTTTTTTTAGCTATATTTGCACCCTCAAACCCAAGTAACAGAGCACGTAAAGTAGAAGGAGAGATGTTGCGCACGCTGTACAATC
>OCTW011503781.1_pt1 | contig 10585 bp, 11 predicted proteins | sample 1539671 | NCBI WGS metagenome assembly OCTW01 (sample SAMN02144230, study PRJEB22623) | gut metagenome | biome: sheep rumen | host: Ovis aries | place: New Zealand
AAAGGAAGGTGGTGATGGGCATTGATTGTGTTTGACCCGGGCATGCTTCGGCAGTGCCGGAAAAAACTCAGGCTTAAACAGTCGGATGTAGCGGCCAAGATTTGTAAGTCCGCAGGCTGTGTAAGTAAACAGGAGAACGGCGAGATGCGAGTGTCTGCCGAAGATTTGGCGGCATACGCGCATATCTATGGCGTTAAAGTAGATTCGTTTTATAAGGAGAAATTAAATGATTAACGAATTAGAATATAAAGAATACCAGAAGATGAAATTGGCTCAGGCAAAGCGTGAGCGGGATCAGTATATTAAGCGTATGAGCCGTATTTGGCGGGCTAAAGGGGAGAAATTGCGCAAGATTCGTGAAGGGCTGCGCATTAGCCGGCGTGAGATTGCGCAGACCATTGGTGCAGCAGACAGTGTTTTGATGCGTTTGGAGACAGGCGGAGCTATTCAACGCAGACCAGTAATTGAGCAAAGCTACAAGATGGCCATAGAACTTATCCAGTATAAGCGTCGGGAGGCTGCCGGATTAATCTAAAAAATATTTGATGATATGGTGAAAATAGAAGAAAAATGAGGTATTTGGTTAAGGTAGCGTAAGAATGTGATAAAAAATTTACTTTTAAATCCTCGTGAGCCCAGTATATAACAGGGGTCACGAGGATTTATTTTTATTGACATTCTTACGACTTGTGCTAGAATATAGAGAGAAATATATTCAGGAGAGAACCATGATACATACATTTACTATTCAACATCAAATACAAGATCGTGATGTCTATCGTGTAGCAGGCGCAATGAGCTACTATGAAGAAAGTATTACGGAAGATAAGATACAGGCGTTTTATTATTGGGATGGGGATGAAACGACTAAGGATGATTGTGAGTTGAAGGCTATTCCGAATATCCCGGGCATAGAAGAGATAGTATTGCTAAATCAGCGTTGTTATGACAGAAGCTCGCATACGTCTTTCTCACAGTACTGGATGTTCATTAGGATGGAACCACTAACTTTAATAACCGGTGAAATACATATAGCGTTATTTGAATGTACGTCGGAAAATGTTGAAAGACTTATAACAGTATACAGGGAAAGAATGTCGATGTTCTTGGATCTTGATGGCACCGATTGTAGTATTAACGCGTTAGCCGAGTTAAGGACATGGAATGTGGCTCGTATTGATTATACAATTGATGTAAGGATGCGTAACCATGATGAAGTAGTTGCTTTTATAAATTTAGCGAAGATGTCAGTGTTATCTAACAAAATCACATCAGCAGAATATACATCTATTTATGGAGAGCATTTCTATGATGATTCATTCTGTTATGGAGATGATACGAAAGAGCTTCAAATTTATGATAAGCAGTACCAATTACGGAAGAAACAGGATACGGAGCATGTTTATCCAGATTCGATATACAAACAATTGTTGGATGAAAGTGATAGTATTGCCCGTATTGAATATCGCAGGCTTACCAGTGGAACCAAAAAGAGCTCAACAAAATTTGAATCACGAAGTATCATGCGCTTTTTAGATGAAAGTTTGGCGCAGGAGTGGCTTATGGATTGTTATGGAAGTACGGTAGGTTTTGAGGATTTCTACCTGGAATATCATGCTAGAAAGCGGTTGGCTGCAGGATTTCCGATGACTGGAGACGAAAAGAAGGCAGCCGCTAAAGTAGACGGGAAAGAAAATATACAGCTCGGGCATAAAGCAGAAGCTTATCGTCAATATATGATAAATATAGCCAACCATAAGGGCCGACAAAATGCTTTGAATCGATTGTTAGCAGAGAATCCCGCCGACAATCCTGTCTCGATTAAACGTAAATTTGTTAATTGGAGCAAGAGGATTCGTGAGCGGGCACAAATATCTCCAGTGTTACTTCCTGATAACTGGCGTGATAGAAGGAATATGAATTTACCGACGACATGCTTGGAAAATCCATTGAAAAATGCAAGAAAACTAGGTTCAGCAACAGAAAATCATCAAAAATAGTACCGTTTGGCTAAAACGAAAAATCAACGGATAATAATCGAAAAACGAAATGCCAGGAGAAATTTAGCGATAAATAAGCCTCCTGGCAATCTTTATATGCTTGTCATTGCGTGTAGTGCAGCAACATTCGGTTACGATAGGCAAAGTTATGTATAGATAAGCAGATTGGTATGGTAACATATTTTAGCATTTTTGAACAGGCAATATTGTAAACTGGCATGTCATCACTTAAAGTAAAGCCTGAGTATAGGATGATGATGGCGTAGTATTGGACATCTGTTTATTATGCTATAATAAGAGCAAGAAATGATTCACGGAGCTTGATGGCAATAAAGATGCAGGAAAGAAGGAGAGGCGTATTATAGTGGAGCTCTATCATGGAAGTAATGTGGAAGTGCAATATCCTGAGATTCGTAAGGCAAAGTTCACCAAGGACTTCTCCTGGGGATTCTACTGCACGAATAGCTACAATCAGGCAATGCGTTGGGCAAAGCAGAAAGGACGCAGCAAGCAGGGGATAGTAACCGTCTATGAGTACGAGGTAAATCCGGGACTCAACATAAAAAGATTCCCTGAAATTTCTGATGAGTGGCTGGATTTCATCGCTGCGTGTCGGGCAGGGAAAATTCATGGCTATGACATAGTGGAAGGGCCTATGGCAGATGATACAATTTGGAACTACGTCAATGATTTCGTTGCCGGTATAATAAGCAGGCAGGCATTCTGGGAGTTAGCTAAGTTCAAACATCCGACGCACCAGATAAGTTTCCATACGTTGCGGGCCATTGATTGTCTCAGGTTTATAAGGAGTGATGTGGTATGACAGAAAAAGATAAGGACAACATTTATTTTGTCTGCTGCATGGTGGAAGTTATTGGGCGCAAGACAAAGAACCGCCGGCATGATGTCATTGAGTACCTGCGCGATGGTCTTGCGCATGAGCTGGAGTACGCTGATGTAACCCACTGCCTTCCGATGGAACAGACGGCTGAAGAATGGATAGAGATTTATCATATCCCTGATGGCGCCTATGATACAATTTCTGGCAATGAATATGATATACCTTCGTCATCAGCTATTGGTCGGGTGTATCAGAATCTGGTACTTGGCGCAGCTAACAGACAAGAGGATACGGTAAAGGCCATAGAGGCGGTCTTCGCGTCTCCCATCATTGACAATATAACGGACTTTGATTCAGGCGTGTACTATCGCTCACCTTCATACCTGCAATATTGTTATGAGCAAGGCGAGCTGGAAGATTATTATATGTGAAGTCTGTTACGCAAAACATATCGGTGCTCTCCAATCTCACCATGCAAATCCTGCCATTTTGCCATTCATTGTCGCTCATTGAACTATCGTTGGCCGCAGGAGAAAAACATATCAAATTATTATTTTAGCCATAAATTGTAGAAGTTCCGGCGGTGTAATGAGCATCGCCGATTTTTTTATAATGCTGTTCAGAAGGAAAACCACATCGATAAATTATCGATTTACAAGGTAAGATGTATGTAGTATAATTGAATCGATAAATTATTGATACAAGGAGCAAATAATGGATTTAAAGGAAATCATACAGCTGGCGAAAGCGAAAAATAGAGAAGGGCTGGCAGCTTTGTCAAAGGATTCTTTGGTTGAGGCTGTTATCATGATTAATAAACGTTTTACTTTAGAAAAGGTTAACAGTCCACTTAATCAGCAACTAGAAGTTGTAGAGAAATTGCATCTGGATTTAATTAATAAGGCAGGCATGGGCGAATTTACTCATCGCATGCGTGATATGGAGCGACAACTTACTGAGACAGAAGCAGAACGAGACAAGCTTCAAGTAGAAAATGAAGAGCTTGAAGAGAAGTTGCAGTGCCTTCAGGAGCATGTTGATGAATTAGAGAAGGATTTGGCAGACATGCCGAAGGCAGGGCGGCCGGAGCGATATGATAAAGATTTTCGTGTAAGAGTCAAGGCATATTACAATGATGGCCATACATATAGGGAGACAGCCGGACATTTCAATATTTCTACGAATACTGTAGGAAGGTTTCTAAAAGAATAACTAAATCTATTAAAGTATAGGATTATTTTCGCGTTATTATACTTTTAATGGCTAGTCTATGATATAATACACATAATAAACCTTTACAGTACGGAGGGATAATCATGCAAATTAGCCCCAATCCATATAAACCTGGAGCAGGAACGCCGCCGTTGTATCTTGCTGGCAGGAGAAGTGACATGGATGATGCAAAAGTTATATTGGCATCAATAGCTGCCGGCTTGCCCATGAGGTCAGTTATATACTATGGTCTTCGTGGGGTAGGCAAGACTGTTTTACTGAACAAAATAGAGGAAGAAGCTAAAGACCTTGATATCCCGGCAGAATTTATGGAGATAGAAGAAAAAGATGGAGCATTTCATCGTTCTGTTGCTTTTTATGTTCATAAACTTATACAAAGGATGAGCGTAAAGGAAAAGGTGTCAGGATATGTACGGCAGGCCTTGTCTATACTTAAGGCATTTTCCATAAAATACAGTGCGCAGGATATAAGTATAGAGGTACAACCGGCCAATGGCATCTCTGATACTGGAGATCTTCAAAATGACATGACTGAGTTGTTCCTGGCATTGGGAAAAATAGCAGAAAAGAATGAGCGGGGAGCAGCTTTGTTCATTGATGAAATACAGAATATTGATCCTTCGGAGTTCTCTGCATTGATGGCGGCTATGCACAGAGTAAATCAGAAGGGCTATCCACTTATTATATTTGCTGCCGGCTTGCCCAAGGTAGCCAAGCTGGCTGGAGATACAAAGTCTTATGCAGAACGATTGTTCCAGTTTAAGGAGATTGGTCATCTTTCAGATGAGGAAGCAGCCAAGGCATTGACTGAACCGGCAAGACGATTTAATGTCAGCTATGAAGATACGGCTGTGCAAAAGGTTATTACGGAAACGGAAGGTTATCCATATTTTGTGCAGGAGTACGGAAAGGTAGCATGGGACTTGAACGGCGGAGCTCTTACAATAACTGCTCGGACTACCGATGAGGCGAAGCCGGATTTTGAAAGAAATCTCGATGAGTCCTTCTTTAAGGTTAGGCACGACCGAGCAACGCATAAAGAACTTTGCTTTCTTGTAGCTATGGCAGAATGCCAGGAAAGACCTTGCAAGATAAGTGAGGTCGCTGAAAGGCTACATATGGAACTCAAGTCGATATCGCCCTTAAGAGCCCAGCTGGTAAGCAAAGGACTTATCTATCCTGTAGATCGCGGAGTGATTGATTTTACCGTGCCTCACTTTGATCGATTCTTGCGGCGCCATTATCCCAGTGGGATTGAGGAAGAAGTCTAAGGTAACGATGGGCACATAACTGAAATCACGGCTGTCAGTGTGATTATTTTTGGTATTATAGAGCTCATATACCTTACGCAGTCGTATTATAGGCTTGCGTAAAGTATGTGAGCTCTATAATGCTGTATGTTTCTTATCGATAAGTTATCGATACAAATGAAGTGTGGTTGGTGACTTTCCCCGCAGGGGCGCGTCAAATATTGAAAGTTTTGACGCATGAAGATAGCTGCGAAGTTTTCTGGGGTTAAGATGTGTCAAAATATATGCTCAAAACGAAGGGAGCAAAGAGATATGATTTACGGATATGCACGAGTATCTACTAAGAAACAGCTGGAGGGGAATGGCCTGGAAGTGCAGGAGAAGGTTTTATTTGATGCTGGCGCCAATGAAGTTATTAAAGAGCAGTACACCGGCACGACAATGCAGCGCCCCAAACTGGATACCTTATTAGAGCAGCTGGAGTCAGGAGATACGCTGATGGCGGCGAAGCTTGACCGTATTGCAAGAACGGCCGCCGAAGGCGCATCGGTTATTCGCAACCTGCAGGAACGTGGGGTGGCTGTTCATATCCTCAATATCGGCATCCTGGATAATTCTACGACAGGCAGGTTGATGATGAATGTCTTGCTGGCCTTCGCGGAATTTGAGCGGGATATGATTGTAGAGCGCACGCAGGCCGGCCGGGAAGTAGCCAGAACACACGCTGGCTATCGGGAAGGCCGGCGTCCGCTTCCACAGGCTCGGAAAGATGCTGCCGTATCTATGATTCGAAATGGTCATAGTTATAAAGAAGCGTGTGCTGCCACGGGCCTTAGCAGGTCAACGGTGCTTCGAGCTGTGCAAGCTGCAAAAAATAGCTTAAATTAAATTAAGTGAAAGCAACAGAGAAGTCATTATGGGGCTACTATTAGGAATGTTATTGTTTTTATGCACGAAAAAATATATAATTATGTGTGTGAAGTCACATTATTATATATAATGAGGTGAATATATGGAAAGATTGGCTATGGAACGATTGGTGACCTGGAAAGAATCTCCTTATCGAAAACCATTAATAGTAAAGGGTGTACGACAGGTTGGTAAGACGTGGCTCCTAAAGGAATTTGGGCGCCGTTACTATGATAATATTGCCTATTTCAACTTCGATGAAAATCCGGAGTATCGAGAATTCTTTGTAAGCACCAAGGATGTACGTCGCATCATCCCTAATTTGGCTATGGCAGGAGGTCAGGAAATTATTCCTGGTAAGACGCTACTTATTTTTGATGAGGTTCAGGATTGTCCGGAGGTCTTGAATTCGCTGAAATACTTTTGCGAGAATGCACCGGAATATCATGTCGCCAGCGCAGGCTCTTTGCTGGGGATAACTTTGGCGAAACCATCATCTTTTCCAGTTGGAAAGGTGGAATTTTTGACCATATATCCCATGACCTTTCAGGAATTCTTGGAGGCTGATGGCAATAGTGCTAGCCTTTCCACATATCTGAAGCAAGTCGAGGAAATATCGCCAATTCCGGAGGCGTTTTTCAATCCTTTGGCAGAAAAGCTGAAGATGTACTTCATAACTGGCGGCATGCCGGAAGTGGTCAGCCGTTGGGTCGAAACTAAGTCTGTGCGCCAAGTTCAGTCAACACTTATGGACATTATAACCGCTTACGAACGGGATTTTATGAAGCACCCGGAACCAAAGGAATATCCTAAGTTGGCTAGAATATGGAATTCGATGCCGTCGCAGTTGGCGCGTGAAAATAAGAAATTCCTGTATAATGTCGTAAAAGAGGGCGCACGAGCAAGAGAATATGAAGATGCCTTGGAGTGGCTGGTCAATGCTGCATTGGTGTATAAGATTTTCAGGATAAATTCTCCGGGGCTGCCTATGTCCGGTTATGAGGATTTGAGCGCCTTTAAGATATACCTGGCTGATGTGGGCGTGTTGAGAAGATTAGCCAAATTAGACCCGGTGGCGTTCAGGGAAGGAAATCGGCTGTTTACAGAGTTCAAGGGAGCGTTGACGGAGAACTTTGTCCTGCAATCCCTTGTTCCCCAGTTTGATGCTTCGCCGCACTACTGGTCGAGGCTTAATCCGTCCTATGAAGTTGATTTTGTGGTTCAGCGAGAAAATGATATCATCCCCATCGAAGTCAAGTCCGATACGAATATCAAGAGCCGTAGTCTCAAGAAATACGCTGAAACATTTGCTGCGCAGACGAAGCTACGAGTAAGATTTTCCATGAGTAATTTACGCCTGGATGATGGCGTGTTGAATATCCCGTTGTTCATGGTTGACCAGACAGACAGGCTTATGGAGTTGGCATTACACACTCTTGTAGAGTAGGTTATCAGTGATGAGGCGGTAGAATGAACGGGAAACACTTATTGAGTTACATCCAGACCTTGAGAAGCAAGGCTGATTGTGATAAAATTAGCTTAAAACAATTTAAGTTAATTTGATTTAAGTTAAAGTGGTGAGGTTATGAAATTCATAGGCCGTCAGCAAGAGTTGGGCGTTATCAGACAGAAGTTGACCAGCAATCGTGCAGAGTCCCTGTTGGTATATGGGCGAAGACGTGTTGGCAAGAGTGAACTGATAAAAGAGGCATTGAAGGATGTGGATGCCATAATTATTCATTATGTTTGCCGCAAAACTTCTTTTGCCCAGAATATGGCAGGATTAAGCCAAGCTGTGGCGAAAGCATTCGATGAGCCGTTCATCAAGTTTGAAGGCATAGATCAGCTGCTGAAGTATGTGTATGAAAAGGCAAGCAAGCAGAAGGTGATTCTGTTTATTGATGAATACCCGTTCCTGCGTGGTGATAATGAGGCCATTGACTCTGAATTTCAGATTGCCATAGACGAATGGCAGCATGAATCCTGCTTGAAGCTGATATTATGCGGTTCCTACATGGACACCATGCAGAAGCTGGTGGACAGCAGCGCACCTTTGTTCGGGCGATTTACGGAGATAATGAAGCTGAAGCCCTTTGACTACTATGATGCGGCCAAGTTCTTCCCCGCCAGAACCAATGAAGAAAAGATGTTGTTATACAGTGTATTTGGAGGTATACCGTTCTATCTGATGCAGCTGGATGACAACCTCTCTCCCGTGGAAAACATCCAAAGGTTGCTTATTCCAGAGGGCGCCATGCTGGAAAACGAGATTAGGCTACAGCTTACTGCTGAGCTTTCAAAGGAAGAGAATGCCAATTTTGTTTTGGAGAAAATCGCCAGTGGTGTAGGCAGATATAGCGATATTGCCCGTGATTTTTCTGGTAGTAGCGGCAAATTGAGCCATACTCTTGGCAAATTGGAAGGGATGGGGCTTATAGAGAAGGACTCGCCCATCAATGCTTCGTCTAATAAGCGGCAGCATCGTTATATAATCTGTGATAATCTGCTGGACTTCTATTATACATTCCTGTTCCGGGAGACTACGGCACGAAGCGCCATGTCAACGGAGGTGTTCTTTAATAAAAAAGTGGAAGGCCAGCTGAATGATAGTTATCTTCCACGAAAATTTGAACAGGTTGCTGCGGAATATTTGGTGAGACAGAACCGGGCCGGCAACATAGATCCGCCATTTTCGGCCATTGGCAGGTACGTGTACAATGACAAGGCCAGAAGGCAGAATGGTGAGTTTGATGTTGTCACACAGGATGAGAAGGGGCTCATTTCCTACGAGTGCAAGTATAGGAAAGAGCCACTGGGACTAAAAGTTGTCCATGAAGAAGAATGGCAGGCAAAGGAGCTGGGGCTGAACTTCTATGGCTTCGGATTCTTCTCCCGCAACGGCTTTGCTGATGATGTGGATGCAGAGGCTTACAAGCTTATTGACTTGGATGATATGTACAAATGATTTTAGAGGGATTAGGATTGGGCATAGCGGCCATGAGCAGGCATTGCGGAGTTTTTTAACCTAACCCGCGAAATGGAGGGTTTATTATGGCACTCAACAAAGTCATCGTCATTGCGTCACAGAAGGGTGGTGTTGGCAAGACTATTTCCACAGCATCTCTTGCCGACATCATTTCCCATAAACAAAAGCGTTCTGTTTTGGTTATTGATGCTGATCCACAGGGCTTCATCTCCAACTTGTTCGGGATTCTCCCATCCCAGAACATTCCAAACAATATCGCCTCCTACTTGACCAACAGATACCTTGCCGCTACCGCTCCTTCTGACCTCCCGCCTGTTACTTACTACATCAATCCGGCTCGCAAGTATGTGCCGAGAAGCGACAAGCGAAACAACTATGAGAACCTTGATATTATCCCAAGCAATAGCGGTTTGACCAACATATACAATTTCCTCAATACAAACGCTAATGCTAACAGCATATTCCGCGAGTTCTTCAACGAACTCCGTGCTCTCGATAAATACGATTACATTCTCGTAGACACAAAACCGACCATTGATAACACGCTGCTCCAGATTATGTTCGGCGCTGATTACCTGCTCATTCCGAGCACGGACAGCAAGCTCTCCTTCATGGGAGCTAACACCATTGGTGTAGTTTATCAGCAAGTACACAACCAACGCGCTGCTCAGGGAGACGCAACCAATATCGAGTTTCTTGGTATGTTCTTGAACATGATTAAAGCAAACTCCATGACTGAAAGTAGTTTTATTGGTGATGGTATTGCGAATTATTGGGGAAAGAACCCTGTCTTTGGAACAGTAATTGATCTCGATCAGAACGTTAAGAATGCAGAGAACTTGCTTGCTCCTGTCACTGCAGTCTTTCCGAGCAGTATTGCTTCTAAAGAGTTTAATATCCTAGCACGAGAATTGATGACTAAAGTTGGGTAAGCTTGTGGATAAGTATGTTGATATGTCTGTTGATAACTTGTTGATAACTTTATGCGAAATTTTTAATAATGTAAAAGTTGTCCGTATCTAAGTAAAAAAAATGTAAAAGTTGTCCGTATCTAAATTTTCATGAACACTGTATCAGCCCTGCTATAATAAGGGTTTCAGTTAGATACGGACAACTTTTACATCGTAAAAATAGCTGCAAAATGTAAAAGTTGTCCGTATCTAAGTTGCCATCAATATACACTTCCTCCCTTTATCTATGCGCCTTGGCAAGCTTTTCTGGCAACCAATTTCCTCACTTCACATCTTCGATACAATGTAAAAGTTGTCCGTAACAAAATGTAAAAGTTGTCCGTATCTAACTGAATGAAAAAAATCTCGCACGCCAATAATATCAAGGGGTTACAGATACTGACAACTTTTACATT
>OCTW011612534.1_pt1 | contig 10583 bp, 14 predicted proteins | sample 1539671 | NCBI WGS metagenome assembly OCTW01 (sample SAMN02144230, study PRJEB22623) | gut metagenome | biome: sheep rumen | host: Ovis aries | place: New Zealand
CATGGATGGAGCGTGGTTAGCCACCGATTTGCCAAATCGTTTTTTCTTTTGCATTTTGCCAGTTTTCTCGTTGACCTTTGTTTCTTTAGCCCGACGTGTCCAACCGCTTACCTGGTTGTTTTCAACGATAAATGTATCTCCCTCTTTAAGCAGATCGTTAGCACGGTCGATATGTTGCTGCTTGCGGATGGCAGCCTGCCTGCGCTGTAGTTCTGCCATTTGTCGTCGCAATTCCTTATATCGTTTCGAGTCGTTCCACACCAAACGCACACCATGCTTGATAGTTCCATCTTCATTAAAGTTCTGGGGATTGTTGGCACGACGGCTTCGATCTATTTTTCTTGCCAAGCGTGTTATCTCAGTTTGGATATTGTCGCATTTTGCAGCCAGTTTGTCAATACTGACTACATGTTCACTTGATATAGCAACTGTAGTAGGCCCCAGGTCAATACCCACATTACCCTTTCCTAAGGTCCTTCCTTTCTGAGGTTTTTCTCCCTCGATGGTCAGTTGTACATAATACTTGTATTGACAGCGCACTAAGCGGCGGACCACCTTAATTACCTTAACGCTGGTCAGTCCTCCCTTCAAAGCCCACATTTCGTAATTTTCATGTTTGGGATTGTATAAGATCGGCATGGTGATAAATTTGGCATTATCACCTTGTTTACCATTTATCTTAATAGAGAGTTCCATGGTATCGAGATGTAACTCCATACCTGAGAAATACACCTTACCACGAACCACCTTTCTTCGGCTTGAGAAGGAGTTCAATTCGCCATACTTCTTAAATGACACGCGTTTGGCATGATTATCATACAGAATTTTATCCCAAGCTCTCCAAATGCTGGCAGACAGATGGTCTAAGATAAAAGTGGTAATACCAAGGTCGGCGAAGGTGATGTTGGGACCTGCAGACTTTTGCACCAGTTTTTCAACGAATCCTTTAATACCATACTCGTCAAAAGTAATATCGAGCGGCTGCTTGTTGCGACCCAGGATACCATTTATCTGAAAAGGATGATGCTGGAAAAAGTCTTTCTTTTCCTTGAAATTCTTACAGGTACTAAATTCTTTCATCTGTTCAAAGTATCTATACTGCCTGAGCAACTTGCCTTGTGCATAATTGTACAATTGGCGAAGCTGCTCAAAACGTTTGGTGAGGATATCGGCCTGATATTTCTCAACTTGCAAAGGCAATTCTAATATAAATACTTCGTTCATAAATTAAATAATGTACATTTCTGGGTGATTAACACCCATCCACTATAATAAGATGCACCGCTTCGCCCTGTCACTAGCCTACATTTCTGGGTGATTAACACCTACTTCAACAAATTCACGGCAGCCTTCCACCCTGTCACTAGCCTACATTTCTGGGTGATTAACACCTGGAGTGCATCGCTCGCATCGCAGACTAACCCTGTCACTAGCCTACATTTCTGGGTGATTAACACCGCCTTCACCGCTCGCGTGCTGCACAACTCCCTGTCACTAGCCTACATTTCTGGGTGATTAACACCAAGGGGTTGCACGACTTGATTCTTATTTCCCTGTCACTAGCCTACATTTCTGGGTGATTAACACCTCAGACAAGAACCTCTACTTCGTTGCCACCCTGTCACTAGCCTACATTTCTGGGTGATTAACACCTCCCCACATTCCCCATCGTGGAGCTGGAGGCCTGTCACTAGCCTACATTTCTGGGTGATTAACACCCGATAGTGTGTAATCAACTGGAAATGAAAGAAAAAGGCCATGATATGCATACTCTGAGACTTGCTCTATACTCCCATTTCCGAAGGAACTGACTGTTATTTTTGCATTCTCCATTCTGCATAATCGTTTGTCGCACCAGCCGCCCACTGGCATTAGCTTAACGTGCGCAAGGCCTGACAACACCTTTATGGCTGCAAAAATACAAAAAAGAATCTAAACTCAATTATCTTTGACAAATAAAAAAGAGTTAAATAGCAATTATTGTGTAAACAGACAAGCCATACCCCATATCATTTTATCTCCGGCAGGTCGTCGAAGCGGAGCAGATCGTCGACCTTTACTTTGAGCAGGCGGGATATCTGCATGAGGGTCTCTACTGATGGCTGGGCTCATGTACCGGGCGCTGTTTGCGTTCATCCACATGATTACCCATTCTTTTTAATGATAGACATTACTTTCATACATATCGGAATGTGCTTGCTGCAAAAAGAAAATCGTCGACAGTTGCGATATCCTTTGTACGCTCTTCCAATCTTTCAATAGCAGCATAGATATCTTCAAGAATATCTAAAGCAATATTCTTAGCCTCAGAAGATAAAGATTCCATCTTTCAAGATACGTTTTTTAAGACGTGGATTCAAATTCTGATGGTTACGAACGATATCAACAGAGGCACCGGTTTCGTTTTCCAGAAACCGCTTAGCATCCATCAGCAAGAAAGGATTTGGCGTTTTGGTATCTACGAAAAGGTCAATGTCACTACCCTCCTTCTGATCGCCTCTAGCTGTAGAGCCAAAAAGCGACAAAGAAATAATGCCATACTTATCTTTAAGTATGTCCATATACTTTCTTAACAGAGTGATACATTCGTCCTTTCCCATAATGCTAATACTTTTCTTGCAGCAAAAATAAAAAGTTTTTCTGAACTTTGCAAATAATTCTTCAAAAAAACGAAAAAATCCCCTCACACCCGGAAATTACCTTAGTCTTGGTAATACTTGCTCGTGCATTGAAAGATAACAGGAGTTTGAGCGATTAACCTACCAATGGCTTAATACTCTCTTATAATAATCCAACGACCTTCGATCAATCATTTCTTGTGACTTTACAACCATACCAGCCGAAGAATCAACAAAAATGGTAAGCCAATAATGAGGTGGTCTAAAATAGTCTGTTTTATGATGGAGAACCCATAGTTCATGGATAGGATTGATGACTGCTTTATCTACACGTTGTTCAGTACCTTCCCAAATAAAAAAGGGATAACTGCTTAGATAATCAAAAAACTCCTCTACTCTTTTGTAATTTGGAATATCGTCGTAATTAAGATTGTATATCCATCCTCTATACCTAGGATCAGAAGAATTAAGCAAGAAGTTTTCCAAGCTATCCATCGACTGCCCTGTTATGTCTATCTCTAAACAAGTGACATTCAAGTTTCTAATCTTCTCTGCTTTTACTCTGTTTACTTCATTTGTATAGAAAATTTCAATAGCCCATTTTTTTCCATCAGCAGTTTCACCAACAACATCAGGACGTATTCCATCCCACCTATCATCTTCGAGATTTGCATCGACAAATTCCAATCTTTTAGGTTCGATGGTCAAGAACTCAGGAGCCATTACTGTCTTTTTACTTACTATTATCTGTTGGGCTTTTAAATGTAGAAGTGACATATAAGCCCCCTTACAAGGTTTCCCTGAAGCATGGGCAAAATGTGGAGCCTTACCTCCCTCTGGACAATGCTTTGCAATAAGCTGCTTATTACAATCAGGATTTGGACAATGGCAATTACACGCAAGCCCTGGCTCAACGTTAAGTACATACTTAATCTCGTTGTTTTTGTCTGGTGCATAATCCAGCAGAGGTTCGCCTTCGTGTCTCTTCTTAGCCATATTCCTTATAGATGATTATTCCTGATTAACTTTAATTCTCTCGCAGTTGCCCCAAACAACCTTGAGCATATCATATCAACATTTCGTCTGCAAATTTGGTGATTATTGGATTTTTCGCCATCTTATCATTATATCTCCGGCAGGTCGTCGAAGCGGAGCAGATCGTCGACCTTTACTTCGAGCAGGCGGGATATCTGCATGAGGGTCTCTACTGATGGCTGGGCATCGTTGGTGCACCACTTGCTAACGGTCGGGGCTGCCACACCAAGCCGCTCGGCCAACCATTTGTTGGTTCTACCCTTCTCTACTAATACCACCTTAATACGATTAATCTTCCGTTCCATATCGCTCTAAGTTACTGGTTTTGATGCAAATATAGGCATTTTTTTTCGAGTAAAGCAACTATTTTCAAGAAAAAATTTAAATAAATAACGTATTATGTTATTTTATTAACGGATTATTATTATCTTTGTAGCCAAATTATCAATATACTCACAAAACAAAACCAATAATAACTCTATGGATATTTATGCTCTTTACACTTATGATTATTGTCCCATTGAAGCGGTACAAAATGATCTTTTCATTCCACAAGACACTAAAATAGACATGTCAACTGACGACAAAAATCTATGGCTAGACCGTCTGTTTGGGGACAGGAATACCGATGTAAGAATTCAACGAATAAGGAAACGGAGTACGGTAGCAGATAAATTTCCTTGTAAGGTACTGGCACATGGTTCTGGTCGTGTGGTATGGTTAAGATTGGAAAACGAGAAGATAAGGCACATGTGGCTAAAGCACCAAAGCAGCATGCCTCACGAACCAGATGTAATCAACAAAGAAAATGTAGCGGAGAATCCCTTCAGTCACATCTTCTTGGATTTCCGAAAAGGCAAGAACTTAATTGCAATTATGAAAGAGAATGATGCCTGGCGTAATCCAGATGTGGCGGCTCAGCTCTTGCAGGACAGTTTAAACATGCTCATGCAGGCCCACAGTTATGGTTTTGGAATTAAAATTAAGCCAGAAACGGTATCGAAAAACTTTTGGGATTATAACCGTCAGCTTATTCTGAAAGACAAGCTGAAAGTAAGAAAGATGACCATCTATTTCAGTTCTGGCACCTTAGATCCTCGTGTACTGGAATATATCAATCAGACACCCATACTAAAACGCTTGTTAAAGGAAGTGTGGGAGGCAAAGCGAGGCAAACTAGAATTGGAGGACCCCTTGGGGGCACGCATTGTGGATGAGCGCAAGCGCGACTTAAAGAATATCATAGAAATGTTAGGCAGTAACCTGACGAGCGAGGCCTTTGGGCTGTCGCTATCCTATGAGAATGGACAAGAGATTGTTTTCGGCAAAGATGTGAGAATAATGTATCCAATGAATGCCGACACCTTCTCAATGCTCTTTTCGCAGAATCTCTTTGGCGAATATAGTATAAACAAATGGCTCGACAAAGCGGTAGAATTTATCAATACTCAAAGAAATGGAACGACTACTGAAACCAAAAGAATTAGAAAAGCTCCGAAACACGTTCAAGACACATCCACTTCTCTTGACTTGTTTTAAGGTATTTACGCCCTGTAAAGCACGACTCAATGGACTTGAGGCAACTGCCATCGATGTCTTTTATGAGTCTGCTTGTATAGTGGATTTGTTACTATTTACGCCTGAAGTCAAACAACACTTGGTTGATACACTATGGACCGATTTACTACTCAATATTAGGAAATGGAAACCTGATGTATCAGAGTTTGACAAGCAAGTCGTCGCAGGAGCGGTGTTTCACATAGTGAGAGCTACATTGGCCCAATATTATGATACGCATTACAGCGAGACTATATGCAAGTATCTCAATCAGACACTCGAAAACGAGTTAGATGCATTTAAAGACCCTAAGATTCATAACTTTTTCAGGAGCGTTATAGAGCATAGTGAAGCGTTATGCGAGTGGATAAACGGATACGCAGACGCAGATGAGTGGTTGTCTGACCAGATAGCTGATACCATAGAGTCGCCAAAAGAAAAAAGTGGCGAAGGTAATTTCACACCGAGTGGCACAACATTTACGAAGACCGCCCTGTTAACCGAAGAACTGATAGACATCATGGGGCAACGATTAACACTGGCCAATAAGTTGAAGGCTTCGCCCGACGACTGGCGCAAACTATTCTCTGGCATCAACCAGCAGTTCGACATGACTTGGCTGGGTACAGAAGGAGAATTGCGCGACCTGTTCAAAATGCTGACTGACAAGCCCCAATACGCCCAACCTAAGCGAAACTTTCAACTGATTATGAAGTCGCATTTTCTCGATGTAAATGGACACAGGTTCAACAACCTTCATGGTGCCAAGAGCATCGAGAGTTTCCAACCTATTTTGGACGACTGTACCTTCCTGCTACAACACCTTGTCGATAATATGACAGCTATCATGAAAAAACTGGTAACGGAAAACCAAGACATGCTAAGCGAAATGGGATATTTCGACAAATTACAAGCATCTAAGCAAGCAGGACTGAGCATAAGGAGTAAATACAGATAGGCACAAAAGTAGGCAGATATTTTTTTTCTTATTTTTTGTAATAAGCGTAATGCTACTGTTATTCAGAGCATTACGCTTTATTCTTGTTTATAATAATTCTTATGCCTACCAATATGCCTACCATTATGCCTACCAAAAGTAGGCATTTCACCCTGTTGCCGAGGGCAGCAGTCATATCTGCCAGCCCAAAGCTATTTTGAAACAGAGTAAAAAATTCCGCGCAGGGTCTGAAGAACAGTACGGCCCTCGCCTCGTGGGAGAAATCCTAAACGACTTTTTTAACAACAGTAACGAACCTTTGGCAGTTGCTTATCGCAAGCACAAAGCCGAAAAAACAGGTTGGCACACCAACACGGAGCTTGGCTGCGACTTGAAGACGATTCTGCTCAGCGGGCAGCGTATGAAACCTGGTAAGGTGTACAGCGGGCTGATAAAATGCGATTCGGAAAACATCGTTGACGAGTTTCTCTGTCGTGACCCCCACTTTACTTTTGTAGAGCTGCCACCTAAGGCAGCGGTTAAGCACAACCCGAGGGTTTACGACGGTAAACACATTACAATTACCGTACGCAATGATGGAACTTACCGACCCAACTTCAAACCGATGCGTGAGGAAGATGTGCTAAACCTGGCACAATATACTCACGAGGTGTACGTTGAGCTTTGCGAGGGATTGGGTGGCCTGATAGACGAAGGCTAACCACAGCAGCAAATAGCCCTGAATGGCGTGACAGTTCCAATTGTTCCAGTTTAAAATCGAGGAGCACCCCCCTATTAATACACTATAACTAATTGATATATAGATAGTTATATAAACAAAAGGGGTAATTTGGACTACCAAAATATGAATTGGAACAACTGGAACTGGAACACAAGGGCTGTATCACGAACAACATTAATTCATCTAAAAAGCAGATTATCAATGAGATACGACATTTCATCAAACTCTGCGCCGGCGATGCCAAACCTTGGCCGAGGCACAGAATGTATCAAACTCCTGCTCACGCAGGCATCAAAAGACATGCACGAACCGCTGGTTCCGATGCTTTTCCCCGTACTTGGCGCACACATCAGCGGCACCGAATTTCAGTATCCCGACCGCAGTTGGAAGGAACCATGCGGCATGATGGCCAATCTGGTAGCCAATAGTGGCGACAACAAGGGACAATTTCCCAACCTGATACAGGCCATTTGTCGCGACTTCACCGAGCACGACATGGCTGAAATGAACCGACTGGTAGAGTGGTCGAAACAGAAAAACACCAAGGGAGCCAACAAGGACAAGCCTGCCCGCCCCGAGGTTTCAATCTGGTTTCCACCAACCGACACTACCAACCCGGCTTTCATCCAGAACGCGATGGCACTCGAGGCGCAAGGCGGTAGAACACAATACTTCAACATGCCCGAAGTAGAGATGGCCGACCAGTTGTGCGGCAACCACAAAAAACTGTCGCAACTGCTGCGAAACGTCTACGACCGCACCCGCGCTGGTGCCTTGCGCGCCACAGCCGATGGCGTATCGGGCAACCCGCTACTGCGCGCCAACCTCACCCTCTCCAGCACCCCAGGAGCCACACGACGGTTCTATAAGTACGAGCTGTTCAACGGAACTTTCGGCCGCATGGTTTTCTCCTACAAGCCGCGTGGTGCGCGCAGCGGTCGCATACCCCGACAAGGCAGCTACCCCGATGAATTCTACCAGCAGCTTGACGAGTATATCGAGCGTCTGAGCATCAGTAAGGGGCGTTACATCATACGCCAGCTAAACCGGCTGACAGACCGACTGGCACGCGACATGGCGACGCTGGCCGACCTGACCGACGACGACGTGCTCTTCGAAATCTCGCACCGCAGTCTGGTGTCAGCATGGAAGGCAGGCTGTGTGCTCTGGATACTCAACAATCAGACGTGGACTAAGGCGATGGCCGACCTGGTGGAATGGCTGGTGTATCACGACTTATGGAGCAAGATGCAGATATTCGCCGACATGCTGAACAAGGGCGAAGAGGGAGCGGGCGACAGCCAGCGCCGAGGGCCTAAGAACATGCTCAACGACCTGCCCGACACGTTTAACCAGGCCCAACTCGAGGCGCTACGTGTGAGCTTGGACAAGCCCAAGGAGGGTGCCGGCAATCAGCTGCGCAAATGGCTGCACCGCAAGTTCATCACCTACTCGCCCGACACCGGGCTCTACACCAAGACGGAAGAATACCTCAATAAAAATTGAAAATCATATGGATAAACAACAACTGCAAAAGCTCCGCGACCTGCCCATAGAGGCGGTCGCAGAGCGACTGGGACTGCGCGTGGCGCACCACAAGAGCCTATGCCCTTTCCACAGCGACTCGCACCCCAGCCTGTCGTTTCGCACCAGTACCAACAGCTACCGCTGCTTTGTGTGCGGCGCCAGTGGCGGCACCATCGACCTGGCGATGCACCACCTGCACGTGGATTTCCGCGAGGCCTGCCGCTGGCTGGCCGATGAGCACAACCTGATTCTCGACGAGTGGCAACCCGCCCGGAAGGCAGAGGCCCCCCACCCCTTTGATGCCAAGCGCTACGAGCGCTACTTTGAGCACCCCTGGCTCAACGAGGCGGCACGCCGGTTCCTGTTTGATGAGCGGCGGCTCAGCGAGCGCGTGGTGCGCTGGTGCCGCCTCACCTCGTGGCAGGACCGCAACGGCACGCCCTGGCTACAGATACCTTATTATAATATAGAGGGGCAGCTGGTGGGCGTGCAGAACCGCAACCTGGTGCGTGGCGCCCAGCCCCGGTTCCGGTTTCCCCAGGGCGCCGAGTGCGGCATCTACAACCTGCCCGTGATCCAGCTGCTCAAGCCCGGCGAGCGCCTATTCATCACCGAGGGCGCCTCCGACTGCTGGGCCATGCTCTCCGCGGGCCACAAGGCCATCGCCATCCCATCGGCCACGCTGCTCACCAGCAAGGACCGCGAGCTGCTCTCAGCGCTCAGCGCTCACTTCTCAGCGAGCTTCGGCATGTATCCCGACCGCGACGGGCCCGGCGAGCGCCTCTACCTGCAGCTCAAGCAGGTGCTGCCCTCGCTGGTGCACTACCAGCTGCCGCCCGGCTGCAAGGACTTTGCCGAGTACTATCTGGTCAGCTGCAGAAAGGAGGCCGCCCATGGATAGCTTCACCATCCGCTCGTACACCAAGAAAGAACTGGCGCTGTGCTATTTCCCGGGCAGCAGTCCGCGCACAGCCGTGAACCACCTGATGAGCTGGATACACCGCTGCACACCCCTGTGGGCACAGCTGCAGGCCACCGGCTACCAGCCCACCAGCAAGGACTTCACCCCGCGACAGGTGCGCGCCATCGTGGAGCAGCTGGGCGAACCCTGAAAAGAAAAAGTGCGCCCATCGCACGCCATCGCCAGCCACCGCCCGAACGGTGGCGGCGAATGTCGTACCTTTGTCATGTCGGATTCAAGAGCCCGGAATGGCGCGCCCACGAGAAAAAATTTACGGGCCCACGGGGCAGCAAAAAAACGGCTCGGAAGGCCCGACATACAGTCAACATGTTTAATTTTTTAAAACCAGACAGATTATGGCACTTAAAGTAAAAGCAAAAGAGCTGTTTCAGAACATCGGCAAGTATGCCAACACGTATCGCTATGTGATGATGCCCGAGCTCTACACCGCGCTCAGTCAGGACAAGGTGATTAGCGAGGCAGCCATGCGATCGGGAGTGAGCCGCGGCGTGATGCAGGCCTGCTGGGACGCTGCCGGCGATGTGATCAAGGCATGGGCCACCGAGGGCCACTCGGTACCGCTGCCCGGACTGGGCACCATGCGATTCGGACTGCGCGCCAAGAGCGTGGAGAAGGTCGACGACGTGAAGGCCGGACTCATCTCGAGCCGCCGCATCATCTTCACCCCCACCAGCGAGCTGAAGAAGGAGCTGGCCACCACCGCCGTGCAGATTTCCTGCTACGACCGCACCGGCAAGGAGGTGAAGCGCGTGACCTCGACCGACGAGGGCACCATCGAGGACCCCGAGACTCCGGGCGGCGGAGGTAATAACCCAAGCGGCGGCTCCGAGGAGGATTAGCCGGTGACAGGGTGAGAGCGGCAGGCAGGTGACAGGGGACAGGGACATGGCACCGAGTGCCACGTACCAGTCCCCAGTCACCTACGTACCAGTCCCCAGTCACCTAACGGAAAGGAGGTGTGAACTATGAGCAAGAAAGAGACCGTTAAGTTTATCGTGCAGCTGATCGCATCCATCGCATCGGCTATCCTCACGGCCCTGGGCACCACCTCGTGCATGGGCTACTGAACAAGGAAAGGCTGACCTATATCAAGAGGGTCGGCCTTTTTTTTGTGTGCGATAACATTAGCCCTGCATTTACTTGCACAGCTCAGAAAAAAGTAGTACCTTTGCACCCGAAAAAAAT
>OCTW011344350.1_pt1 | contig 10581 bp, 8 predicted proteins | sample 1539671 | NCBI WGS metagenome assembly OCTW01 (sample SAMN02144230, study PRJEB22623) | gut metagenome | biome: sheep rumen | host: Ovis aries | place: New Zealand
ATCACGGACGGCCTTCTCTGGATCGTGATCTGCCTGATCAACCGCAGGATGATCACACTGCTTCCTCTGCTTCTGACCCTCTGTGTGCAGATCATTCTCCTCTCCGGTTGGTCCGTCTGGGCGCACCGCTGGTATTTCAGCCACTTCCCCGCAAAGAAAACGGCGGTGATCTATGATGAGCGTCCGAATGTCGACCGGCTGATCCATTCCGGCGGCCTCGACGGGCACTTTGAAGTGGTACGGGTGCTTTCTATCAACGAATTCAGAAAATGCAGCCCGAAGGATGTTCTGAACGGAATTGAGATCGTCTTCCTCGGCGACCTCCACAGCCACGACCGGAACCAGATCATCAAATACTGTGTCGAGCACGATATCGCGGCCTACGTTCTTCCGCGGGTCGGCGACGTCATCATGAGCGGCGCGATGCCGCTGCATCTTATGCACCTCCCGATGATGATGGTCGAGCGCTACAACCCGACGCCGGAATATCTCTTCTTCAAGAGATTCTTCGACGTCCTCCTTTCGGCGATCGCCATCGCGATTCTCTGGCCGCTGATGCTGGTCCTCGCGATCATCATCAAGACAACCGACGGCGGGACCGTGCTCTACAGACAAACCCGGCTCACAAAGAACGGAAAGCCGTTCCGCCTGCTGAAATTTCGCAGCATGCGGATGGACGCCGAGAAGGACGGTGTCGCCCGTCTCTCTACCGGAGACAGCGATCCCCGCGTCACGAAGATCGGGCGCTTCATGCGCCGATGCCGTCTTGATGAGCTGCCTCAGCTCTTCAACATCCTCCGCGGTGAGGTCGCGATCGTCGGTCCCCGCCCGGAACGCCCGGAGATCTCCGACGAGTATGCGAAGATGCTTCCGTCCTGGAATCTGCGCCTGCAGTGCAAGTGCGGACTCACCGGCTACGCTCAGGTCTACGGCCAGTACAACACCACGCCCTACGACAAGCTTCTGATGGACCTGATGTACATCGCTCATCCGAGCCTTGCGCAGGACCTTCGGATCATTTTTGCAACGGTCAAAATCTTATTTATGAAGGAGAGCACCGAAGGCGTAGCAGAAGGACAGACGACAGCAGAGGCTGGAAAACCGGAAATAGAGGAAAGCGTAGGGCAGGAAAGCGTGAGAAAGACTGTCTGATGAGGGCGGTCTTTTTTGTTGTATTAGAAAATAGTTGTTATTCAGCTGGGTGATCAGGAAGGTGAACCTCCTCTTCATAAAAGACAACACCCGGGAACCCGCATAAAACCTACATTTTTATACCTACAAAACCTCAAAAAATCGAATCTTTTGATAAAAAGAGGCCGTCTACGCACATTTCAAGAACTTTTCAAGGTCGTCACAGGAAAAAAAGAGACCCGATAGGGCTCAAGAGGGTGGAAAATGAGGAATTTGTAGAGTGCTGCACTTCATTAAAGATATACCTGGGAAGGCGCGGATTTACTGAAGAAATTTATGATCGGGGAGATGTCTTGTAGGAAAAACGAGTGAGCGTTTATTTTGGGAAATTTGAGTCAGAGGAGTGTGAAGCACAGGCCTGTGTGAATAAAGAAATGTGAATCACAGGCCGGTGTGGAAGACACAGGGAGAGAAGCAAAAGATACACCCCGTGAAGAACACGGGCAGAGTAACAGACGAGGAGAGAAGAGTTTTGTTAGTCAGTGTGGTGATGCCGACATACAACTGCGGCAAATACATAGCCGAGTCACTTGATTCGGTCATTCATCAGACAATCACAGATTGGGAAGTTCAGATCGTAGATGACTGCTCGACGGATGATACCGTCACTGTCTTGCAGCCCTACCTAGAAAAGTATCCGAACATCCACTACTACAAGTTGTCGAAAAATGGCGGACCGGCAGTGGCAAGGACGGAAGCAATCAAAAGAGCAACTGGTAAGTATGTGGCCTTTCTTGATTCCGACGATCTGTGGAAGTCACAGAAGTTGGAAAAGCAAATTGACTTCATGCAGAAGACGGGGGCGAAGTTTTCCTGCACTGGGTATGCGTGCATGGACACCGACGAACATTCTCTTCATTATGCGATGATCCCACCGAAGAAGATTGATTACCAGACATGCATCAGGCTTTCAAATCCGATCGGGAACTTGACCGCTATGTATGACCAAGAAGCGCTGGGAAAATTTGAGGTTCCGCTGATCCGGAAGAGAAATGATTTCGCTCTGTGGCTACAGGTTCTGAAGAAGACGAAGTACTGCTATGGAATGAAAGAAGTGCTCGGGACATATAGGTTAGGCCGGAAAGGGTCAGTAAGTAGCAACAAACTTAAGCAGGCAAAGTACCACTGGCAGCTATATCACGAGATCGAGAAGCACAGTGTGGTACGTAGCGCATATGAAGTAGGATGCTGGGCTTTTGTAAAAGGTACCGGGATTGGGTTGAACAAGAAAAAGATTTGAAGGGTGATGAAATGAGAATCGCAGTAGCAGGAACAGGTTATGTCGGACTGTCATTAGCAACACTTTTATCTCAGAAAAATACAGTTACCGCTGTGGATATCATTGAAGAGAAGACCAAGGATCTGAACGAATGGAAAAGTCCCATTAAGGATGAGTATATAGAAAAGTGTTTTGCGGAAGCAAAGTCGGGGAAGAGAAAGCTTGATCTTCACGCGGTGTGGAATAACGGCAAGGAGGGTGATGAGAATCCGTCCAATGCAGTGTATGCTGGTGCTGATTTTGTAATCATTGCTGCTCCGACCAATTATGACTCTCAGAAGAATTTCTTTGACACATCCGCCGTTGAATCTGTTATTGAGCAGGTTATTGCTGTTAATGATCACTGTTACATGGTGATAAAATCTACTATTCCTGTAGGCTACACAGAATCGGTTCGCAAGAAGTACAACACGAATCGCATTCTCTTCAGTCCGGAGTTCCTTCGTGAATCAAAGGCCCTCTATGACAATCTATATCCCTCTCGCATCATCGTTGGTTGGGATGAGAATGATGATGCTGTTGTTAAAGCATCTGAATCATTCGCCGGTCTTTTAAAAGATGCTTCCCTCAAGGAGGATGTTCAAGTTCTTCATATGGGATTCACAGAGGCCGAAGCTGTAAAACTTTTCGCCAATACCTATCTTGCTCTTCGGGTATCTTATTTCAATGAGCTTGACACTTATGCGGAGACAAAGGGACTTGATACAAAGTCGATCATTAAGGGTGTTTGTCTTGATCCACGAATCGGAGATTTCTACAACAATCCTTCCTTCGGCTATGGTGGCTATTGTTTGCCAAAGGACACAAAGCAGCTTCTTGCGAACTATAAGGACGTACCGGAAAATCTGATACAGGCAATTGTTGAGAGCAACAGAACTAGAAAAGATTTTATCGCGGATCAGGTTTTGAAGAAGGCAGGCTATTACGGATATAGCACATCCAATATGTGGAATGAGAAGAAGGAGCGTCCAATCACAATTGGTGTGTACCGACTGACGATGAAGAGCAACAGTGACAATTTCCGACAGAGCAGTGTTCAGGGTGTCATGAAGCGTATTAAGGCCAAGGGTGCCACTGTGATCATCTACGAGCCGACGCTGAAAGATGGCGAGACGTTTTTCGGATCTCTTGTCGTTAATGATTTGCAGGCTTTTAAGAACGGTTCGGATGTGATCATTGCGAACAGATACGACAGAGTTCTGGATGACGTAGAAGACAAGGTTTATACAAAGGATCTGTTCCACAATAACTGATTTTTAAGGAATTCAAAGACGATGAATCCAAAAATAAGTGTAATCATTCCCGTATACAATGCAGAAAAATATTTACGACAGTGCCTTGATTCAGTGGTGCAGCAGACTGTATTTGATCAGTTGGAAGTTGTGGCTGTAAACGACGGGTCAAGTGATAGTTCCGGTTCTATACTGGCGGATTATGCCGATAAATACAGTAATGTGAATGTGATGACACAGAAGAATCAGGGCATAGCTAAAGCGCGTCAAGCCGGGCTCAAAAATACTCGGGGGGGGTATATCGTATATCTAGATGATGACGATTTTCTCAACCCTAATATGTATGAGGTGCTGCTGAAAGCAGCTGAGCAAAACGACGCTGATTACGTATATTGCAATTACAGTTTTTATCCTAAGGCAGTCACAACCAAAGCAAAATGGTTTAAGCCCTATAAAGGAAAATTGGACTGGAATCTTATAGAGAGAAATACTCAGCCGTGGAATAAGCTGATCCGACGCGACCTGGCGGAACGAATTCACATGGCTGATCTTCTCCCGGAATACAGTGACAGCGTTTATGTAGATCTATTGATCCATGCAAAGAAAATAGTATGTGTAGATCAAGAATTATATAACTACCGGGTAGGACATGCGAGCGTAAGCGGAAGCTATAAAGGTAAGCTTACTTATTATCAGACAGTATCAGATCGTGCAAAGAAGCAGACGCATTTTTTAGATGATGTTCCATATAGAGAACATCTGCGAAAGTACTTTGAATACCGATATATTTACACACTGATACAGGTTTGTTGCGTAGCAGCAGTTAATGACAATAAGAAAGCTTATCAGGAAGCAGTTCGAAAGCTTAAATGTTTGAAGTACAAGGACAATCCTTACACAAGTCTAGTACTGAACGCCGATTATGGAAAAACAAAGGCTTTTGTTCTATTGCATGTAATCCCGACAAACTATGAAGTAGCCAGAAAGATTTGTAAGAGGATCTTCTCTGGCTAATAAGCCGGAGAGAGCATATGAAAATAGCAATTCTTGGACCTGTTATTACTGATCAATATTTTGGAGGAGTGGCCACCTTTGATGAGGCGTTAGCAAAAGCTTTTCAAAAGATAGGACATGATGTCTCGATCCTGACATCACAAAAGGGGAGTATTACAAATAAAAAAATCAAGATAAAGCAAATAAAGAAGTCTGAAATTTCAAATATTGTGAATGAAAACAACACAGACTTAACAATTGCCTCCTTACAATACGGAACTTCATTAAAGAGTATCCAAACAGGAAAGAAAGTATATTTCCTTCATGGATTCTTCAATGTGCAATCGTATGGAATAGCAAAAACTCTGGCCGCGACTGCGTTAACCCAAAAGATGACAAGTTACGCTGATTGCGTAATTGCCAACAGCTCTTTCACGGCAGCTATTAACCAGAGAATATGGAATATTCATGTCGATGGTGTAGCTCATCTGGCGGTGGACGAAGATTTTTTGTCGAAAGTCAATCGAATTGGCAGTAGAACGTCTGATGAACAAAAAAGGGTTCTCTTCGTTGGAAGACTCGCAGTTAGTAAACACGTTGAGCGGATAATACAGGCAGTCTCATTGATGAGTAAAAACTCATATGAACTTATTATCGCGGGAGATGGACCAGAAAAGCAGAATCTTTTGCATAAAGCAAAGGAACTTAATGTTAATGCAAAATTTATAGGCAGAGTTGAACATGATCAGATATCGACAATTTATAGGAGATGCGGCGTATTTGTTTCTCTAAGTGAATCAGAACCTTATGGTCTAACATACGCAGAAGCCTTACTTTCCGGGTGTCAAATAGTTTGTCCGTCTACTGGTGGCCAGGTTGAATACTTGATGAAATATTCAGATAGGACTCATTTTATAGATGTTTTGGATCCCGAGTCAATAGCACGTGGAATAACCGATGGACTTAAAGCAAAAGAGGCGGCAGTTGATAATAGTATGATTAGTAAATTTAGTTATTCAGAAACCGCTAATAGGATCTTAACACTTGTAAGCAAAAAATATTGACAAACTTCCTTTTAATAATAACAATACACAGGATATTTTAGAATAAAAATGAATGTTGAATTATTGATCTCAACTATGAACTTGAAGGATCCCGACGAACTAAAAGAACGAGAAGGGGTTTCAGGAAAATCAGTTATTATAAATCAAATCACAAAAGATGATAGCAGCGATTTTGAAATTAAAGAAGGTGAAAACCGGTGCTTCTCATACACTGAAAAAGGGTTAAGTAGAAGTAGAAATCATGCTATTGAAAAGGCAATAGGTGATTTCTGTACTTTGTCTGATGATGATATGACTTATAGAAAAAATTACAAAGAAATAATAGAAAAAGCATATCGTAAATATACGGACGCTGATATTATTGCTTTTTCTTTTATTTATCCTGATGGTAAGGAACGTCATCATTTAAGGCCAGGACGAGTGAAACCGCTTTGGACACTAAAATTAAATTCTGCGATGCTTACGTATAAGCGTGAAAGCATTATAAAGAATAATTTGAAATTTGACGAAAGATTTGGTGCGGGTTCTGAAATCCCGTGGGGTGAGGAGAATATCTTTCTACTTGACTGTGTACGTAAAGGGTTAAAAATATATTATATTCCTATTGTAATAGGAAAATTACAACCTGGAGAATCTTCGTGGGATAGGCGTGGCACACCTGAGCATTGCCGACAGCAAGGTGCTCTTTATTATAGAATGTCTTCTAAGTATTATTGGCTTTTTATTTTACATTTCTGCTTTTTTAGAAGATATTGTTATATTGAAGATTCAAGCACAAGAACTGCATTGAGATGTATGTTTGAGGGTGCAAGAATGTTTAAAAAAGAAGAGAAGATACAAAATTAAATGGTGTGGAACAATGGCAAAACTTTTCTTGGTAGGGGATTTTGAATCAGATAATGGACCTGGAACAGCAAATAAGCAGATTTTGCAATCATTAAAAAATGCACACTGTGTTAGGTTTTCAAAGGCAAAATCTAAGGAAGGAAGGGTAAGAGAGGTTCTCTTTAATTCAATCTTTGCCGATGCTATTGTCATTTGTTCAAAATCACAGTTGAATTATATGGTTGTGAAGGTGGCTAAGAAGTTACATAAAAAAATATTTTATGTAATGCATGGGTGTAGTTCGTTTGAAAAGAAAATAAATGATCCACTAATCAATGACAATGAGATAAATAAACTGAAGAGTTATGAAAAGTTCATTGTAGAAAACACCGATAAAACTATATGTGTGTCAAAATACTTTATGGATTTTATGAAGCATAGAATGCCTAAGTGTGAGACAAAATTTGATTACATATTTAATTGTGTCGATATTAAAAAAATACTCCACAACAGAATTGAAAATATCACAAGAAGAGAACAGATCGTTTCTATAGGCGGAGGATTGAAGCAAAAGAATATTCTGACAATTGTAGAAGCTTCACTTGATTTTAATAAAAAAATTCCGGTTAAAGTTATTGGTGCCGATGACGTAGACAGTGCAAGAATCAAGTCACTTCCGAATACAGAATGGCTCGGACTGATTTCGCATGAAGATGTTTTTCAGGTTCTGTCAGAGTCGAGAATTTATGTCCAGAACAGCACCTTTGAAACTTTTGGCCTTGCCGCTATTGAGGCATTATATTGTGGATGCGATTTACTGATATCAGACCGAATGGGTTGCAAGGACTTATTCAGCACTTTAACTGAATATGATCTAATTAAAAATGTAAAAGATAAAGATGAGATTTCTCAAAAGCTGCAATATCTTTATAACCATGGGAATAACCAAAGATTGATGAATGGTTTCAAGAAAGAATATGTATCACATGAATGGCAGTTGGAACGATTCAATGAAATTTTTAAGGAGTTCGGTATTAAATGATAACCGTTTTGACACCTACATTTAATAGAGCATATATTTTACCAAAAGCATATGCTTCTTTGCGCAAACAAACCAATTATAATTTTGAATGGATCATAGTAGATGACGGATCCACTGATGGAACAGAGAAACTTGTTTCTGAATGGCTCAGTGAGGATAAATTTCATATTTCATATTACAAAAAGGAAAATGGTGGAAAACATAGAGCAGTAAATTATGGAGTACAAAAGGCATTAGGAGAATATGTTCTGATATTGGATAGTGATGATACATTAACTGAGGATGCAATAGAATTCTTAGAAAGACATTGTTCTGAGGTGGCATCAGATGAATATGCTGGTTTGGCTGGATTGAGAGAGTATACTGGTAAGCAAGGTGTTATTGGTGGACAAAAAAATGATGATTCTTATATAGATGCGACCAATATCGATAGAGTCAAAATGAAATTACAAGGAGATAAGGCCGAAGCTTATAAGACTTCTATCATGAAGAAGTATCCATTTCCGGAATTTGAGGGAGAGAAGTTTCTTGCAGAAGGTGCTTCTTGGAATAGAATTGCAATAGATGGTTATAAGATTAGATGGTACAACCATGTTATTTATCAATGTGAGTACTTGGAAGACGGTCTGACGAGAAACAAAACAGACGACGTTCTAATGAACAATTTTAAGGGATACACTTATAACACAGTACTTGATATCAGAACAAAACCTTTCCCTTATAATATTTTGTCTATTGGTATGTATTCAAGACTTGCTAAGAAAAAAGGCTATAGTAAAAAGAATATTGAAAGAAAATTAAAGATATCTTCTGCCAGATATGATCAAGGACAACTAATGGTTTTGCTTCATGGTATTGCGAAAAGGGTGAAAAATGGCAAAAAGTAATAATCAGCGATTAAAAATCTTATTATTGATTTTGGCATTAATACCTTTTTTCAGCTTTTCAGGGATTAATAGATTTGGTGGAACGTTAACACAAATTTTTCTGATTCTTGGAACAGCTATATTGGCGCTTTTCGTAATTGCGACAAAATCGATACCGGAAGACAGATTTGCAATTTTCTTTTTGCTTTATTCTATTGAGACATTCGTCGTGACAGCCCACTATCAAGGAATCAGTACGGGACTCTTATTCTCTATAATTTCGTATACATTTCTCTTTGCTTTATTTTTCCTTGATTTTGATTCTGTGCTGAGTGCTATCGCAATATTGGGATATTTGGTGACGATCGCAAATTTTCTTACTATCATAATTTCTGGCCGTTCAGATGATGCAATATATTTTGTTGGAGGGAAAAATCGTTTATCAATTGTTTTAATACCTCTTTTGATGATTATTTTGCTATATGAGTTAAGACAATTTGGAAAAATTCGCTTAAGGGCAAAATTATGTTGGACAGTAGGAATACTTTCAATTGTTCTTGCAGGGAGCGGTACCGGACTAATTGTAGCGGGATTTGCGATACTTTTTGCAATCCTTTTTTGGAAAGCTAATCCGAGTAAATATATTATCATTGGAATTATACTTGCTTTATATGCATTCTTAATTTTTTCTTCTAATACAGTACTTGGAAGTCAAGTATGGATCAACGTTACTAGTGCATTAGGGAAAAGAAGTGATTTAACCGATCGGACGCTTGTTTGGGGAAGCCTATTACGAATGCTTCGACATAATTGGCTTTTTGGACTCGGGCGTGGAGCAACAAATACTTTTAGAAATAATTGGGGACTGATGGCATCAGCAAATGAAGCTCATAATGCTGTTCTTGAATTATTTCTTGATGGAGGACTAGTCGGATTTATTTTGTATGCGATAGCTTTTACTATTGCTGTAAAAAAAACAGATACCAGTGCAAAAGAGGGGAAAGTTATTTTTATTGCGATTGCGTTGATTATGATCAATGGGTTGACGGAATCAGTGACAATGATTTTCACTACCACGCTGATATTGGCTATAGCAAATTATTATTCAAGAACGCTGGAGAACAGCTCAATTCTTTCATAAAATAGGAGTTAATTGTAGAGGTGATTTGATCCATATGGATAGTAGACTGAATAAATTAAAATGGAATTCTATTCTTGGTGTGGTATACCAAGTCACTGCTGTATTAGTGAATCTTGTCCTCCCAAGATTTTTTTTGAAATATTATGGATCAAATGTCAATGGATTGATTAGTTCTATAACCCAGTTTTTGTCTTTTATTAATTTAGCTGATATGGGTATTGGCGCAGTCGTTTCTTCTGCTCTGTATAAACCTCTTGCAGAGGGAGATGATGAGGTTGTTAATAGAATTATTGCCTTTGCAAGAAAATTTTTTAAAATTGTAGGTATCATTTTAATTGCATATATTGCTGTTCTGACTTTTGTCTATCCTATTATAGTACATAAATCATTTTCTGTACTTTTTACTGTCACTTTGCTATGGGCAATGAGTATTTCTCAGTTTGGTCAATATTTTATTGGTATTACCTATCAGCTTTTACTCAATGCAGATCAAAGGTCTTATGTTCAGCTCTTTATTAATACCGTCACGACTGTCCTAAATGCAATTTTTGCGATTCTTATTATGACACATGGAGGAAGTGTCCAATTTGTAAAGTTAACCACCTCCATCATTTATTTAGGTCGTCCACTATTTATGTATGCATACGTTCGTAAACATTATCATATTGATTATTCTGCAAAACCGGATGGGAGCGCTGTTCCGCAGAAGAAAAGTGGTATTATTCAACACATTGCTTATATGGTGTATGGCAATACCGACGTGGCTGTTTTGACTCTATTTTCAACATTGTCAAATGTTTCTATATACTCAGTGTATGTTCTGGTAAATAATGGAATAAAGGCGTTTGTTTCCGCCTTAACAAATGGATTTCAGGCGATGTTTGGTAACATGATCGCGAACAACGAATCGGATAATTTAAAAAGAGCATATGACTTATATGATTGGAT
>OCTW011431911.1_pt1 | contig 10579 bp, 10 predicted proteins | sample 1539671 | NCBI WGS metagenome assembly OCTW01 (sample SAMN02144230, study PRJEB22623) | gut metagenome | biome: sheep rumen | host: Ovis aries | place: New Zealand
GAAAATTAAAATGTAATATAACAAGTAATGGGAAGTTTAATTACATGATAACAGAAAATTTAATTAAAAAATATGCTAGCGTTGTACTATTAAATACTGTTGATTCATTATACAATCATGATGAAGAGGCAATAAACCAATTTTATAAAAGATTTGTAAAAGTAAATAAAAACAACAAACATTTAAAAAATAACAAAAAAGACAATGAAGTTATTGATGAATTAATACTTGACTTACTAGAAAAAGATTTCACAAAAAATGAGATAGGACAAACATTACAAACTGAAATGGTAAAAGAAAATGAAAAAGCCATAGATGAATTAACCAGTATACTTGATGAAAAATTAAGACCAATAGAACCTCAACTAAGACCTATCTTTAAGGATGACCAACAGTATAATGAATTTAGAAAATATACCACGGAAAATTTAGTTGTCTCAAATTTAGATTTAAATAATGCTGTGCTAAAAGCATTGAAAACTATGAAAATATCAGGTATGCCTGTAATACAAATAATGCAATTAATATCTGAGATAGCATAAAAAAAATTAAAAAAAAAGGATAAATATTTTATTCATCAATATATTTTGTTACTTCAATTAAGATTTCATGAAATTCCATAGAATCTCTTTGACGAGGTCTTGGTAAATCATTTTTAACAATTTTTACTATTTTACCTGGTCTTTTACTGAAAACTACAATTTCATCAGCTAAAAATACAGCTTCATCCACATCATGAGTAACAAATATTATTGTTCTATTTTTTGATCTCCAGTTACCTATTATCTGATTTTGAAGATTTCTCTTAGTAAAAACATCTAATGCACTAAACGGTTCATCCATTAATAAAGTTTTTGAATCATTTATAATTGATCTGATAATTGCTACTCTTTGTTTCATTCCACCAGATAATTCATGAGGATAACTATAAGCAAAATCTTTTAGACCAACTGCTTCCAAATACTTCATTGCTCTTGTTTCATTTTCTTCTTTGGATTTTCCACATATTTTTAATCCAAAAGTCACATTATCAATTACATTTAGCCAAGGGAATAATGAATATTCCTGGAATATGAAGCCTTTTGTATTGGAAGGTCCTACTACTAGATCACCATCCTCTTTGATAGTACCTTCTGTTGGGTTTTCAAAACCTTCTATTAATCTTAAAAGTGTTGTTTTTCCACATCCTGAAGGTCCTACGAAGCATACAAATTTACCTGTTTCTATTGTTAAATTAATATCTTCTAAAGCATAGACATCTTCATCATCATTATCATTTGAAGTAAATTTTTTATATACATGTTCAATTTCAAATGTCATATATTCACCTTTTACCAGAAGATTTGCTCTTGTATTTTAGTAAATATGTAATCAAATATAATTCCAATTATTCCGATTACTAGCATACCTACTACTGTTGAACCCGTGTCAAATAAGTTTGTTGAGGTTAAAATCATATAACCTATACCTGAACTTGATCCTATCATTTCTCCAGAGATTGTACACATTAATGCAATCCCTATAGATACTTTCAATCCAGATACTATATAAGGTACCGTTGAAGGTAATATAACCTCTGTAAGCATTTGTCTATCAGTAGCACCAAAGGATAATGCTGCTTCTATCAATACTTTTCTTGTTCTGTGAACCCCATCAATGGTATATACAAGTATAGGAAATACACAACCCATAAATATGATAAATATTGCAGGTGTTGTTCCTATACCAAACCATAATATTGAAAATGGTATCCAGGCTATTGGTGGTATTGGTCTTAAAATACTTACAATCAAACTGGCCAATCGTTCTAGTCGTTTTGACCAACCTAATAAAATTCCCAAACTTATTCCTATAACTGCTGCAATTAATAAACCAATTATTACTTTATATAATGTTGCAATTATATCGTTTAATAATCTTCCAGAGATTACTAACTTGACAAATGAATTAAAAACTTCTATTGGTCCTGGGAACATGTATGATGGAAATAGTGCAAGTACATCTGCAGCTATATACCATATAATTACAAGTATCACAGGCAATATAAGTTTATCTAGTCCATTATATGTTTTTATATCAGCCATTAAATATCCCTTTTAAATATTGGTTGTTGTTTTATTGATAAAATAATTGATTATCAGTGAATGTTGAGTTTATTATACCCAAATCTCGTTCTATATCAATAAATTGATGTATACTTTGTTTATAATCATCATTTAAGTCAGATACCCAATTCATTTGACTTAATATTCCAGCTTCTACATCCTTATCCGGAACAATTGAACTAGGTAAATATTGTACACAATCTTTTGGATTATTTCGTAATTTTTCTGTAGCTTCCTTATGTATATTTATTATTTCTGAAGCTTGACTGGAATGTCCATTAAGGAAGCTGTCTGACATAACTACTACACAACATGGATGTTTTTCAAGTATGTCACCAGATTTTTCAACAACTGTTTCATTATTTACTTTTTCTGCTATAGATACATATGGTTCATATGTTAACATTGCATCTATACTTCCAGTTTTTAATGCATCATTCATAGATGATACTTTCATACCAGGGCTGTTAATATCAGACATGCTCATATTATGTTTTTTAAGATCATATTGTAATAACATGTATTGAATGGATGCCTGTCCTGGAGTTGCAATTGTTTTTCCTTTTAAATCTTCAATAGAAGAGATACTGGAATCATGTGAAACTAATCCACTACCTTCTGTTTGAGCTCCTGCTGTGATTTTAATAGGAACTCCTTTTTCTATGGATGCTAATGCAGGAGTTATTCCAACATAACCCACATCTACTTTTCCACTTGCCATTGCACTCATTAAGTCCCCACCATTATTATATTCATGTAATTCTACATTTATACCTTTATCTTTATACATTCCTGAACCATTAGCTACAAATAATGCAGCATCATGGTCTGAAGGAAGGTAACCTATATGTACTGTTTCTTTATCAGATGAACCTGCATTGAAGGCAAAAATTATTCCAACTATTACCAAAACAGCAACTATGATACCTATTAATATTTTTTTATCCATAATTTATTCCTCCCTCTTTATTTATTAAAATTCATTTGAATCATAAAATATTGCTTATTTAATGATTAATTTATTTTTTATTAAATAATAATATTGTTAATTTTTTATTGCCCGATAATTAAAATTATATAACAATTGTTATTAAAAATTTTAGTATGAATTTCTAAAATAGAACCATGAAAAAAATTAATAATATTCAAAATAGGGGAATGTTCATTAACAAAACCCCTAAAAAAAAATCTAAACACGTTAAAAGGAGATTAGTAAGTCTTAGATACTAAGACTTTATAATTAGCTTCTTTACCACAGTTTATACAAGTTGCATCATCTTCAAGTTCAGCTTCCTGTGTACCAAGTACATCAATGTCAAACTTATCTTCCATTTCTTTTCCACAATCAATTTCGCCACACCAATTACATGTGACAATTCCACCTTTTTTATTGATTGTTTTCTTTATTTGTTCAGGTTTTGTTACAAAGAATGTTTTTTCTTCCTGGAACTTATTTGATGCTTCTTTCATGTCAGTGGTTATGTTATCCATACATTCCTTTATGACATCAACTATTGTATTTTCATCAAAGTCAATGAATTCCTTTTTACCTGTATCACGTCTGATTAATACAATACTATTATTTTCAATATCACGTGGACCTACTTCTATTCTTATAGGTACTCCACGTTTTTCCCATTCATAATATTTCTTACCAGGTCTCATATCACGTTTATCCTGTTTGGCTCTGATTCCATTATCCTGAAGTATTTTTTCGAGATTATCTGTGAAATTAAGTACAATATCTTCTTTTTCTTTAAATATGATAGGTATGATTATTACCTGTTCAGGTGCTACTACCGGTGGTAACTGTAATCCTTTTTCATCACCATGAGCAGCTATGAGTGCTGCCACTACACGGTCTGATACACCATAACATACCTGATTTACATATTCATGTTCTCCTTCATCATTTTCAAACTGTATATCATATGTCTGTGCAAATTTTTGGCCAAGATTATGTACTGTTCCTATTTGAAGTGTTTTTCCATCAGGCATTATTGCATCAAATGCTGTTGTATATAATGATCCAGGGAATTTATCCCATTCAGGACGTCTACATATAGAGTATCCAATACCTAATTTATCAAAGAATTCCTTGTAAATTCTTATTCCTTCCTGTACTTCCTCTTCTGCTTCCTCAGGTGTACTGTGAGCTGTATGTGTTTCATGGAATGTTGTTATTTCACGTACTCTGATAAGTGGCCTTGTATGTTTAGTTTCATATCTGAATGTGCTTACTGTTTGAAATACTTTTACAGGTAAATCCATGTGTGAACGAATCCATAATGAAAACATTGGATAAATTGATGTTTCGCTGGTAGGTCTTAATGCTAGTCTTTCATTTAAATCATTTTTTCCACCTTTAGTTACCCAGTATACTTCTTCTTCAAAACCTTTTACAGTTTCTCCTTCTTTTGAAAGTTGTGCTTCAGGAATAAGCATTGGAAACAATACTTCATCATGGTCTTTTTCAACAAGTTCATTTATTGCATTTAATGTGTATTTTCTTATTTGAAAACCTCTTGGTAACCATACACTCATTCCTTTTATTGGATATCTTGAGTCTATAATTTCTGCTTCTTCTAATATATTATGAAACCATTCACTAAAATTTTTCATTTATTCACCATACTACTAAGTCTATATGTTAAAGTGTTAAAAAAATAATTTGATAAAAATAATTCTGTTAAATTATTTTAATATTGATTATATTTTTATCTTTTAAAATTAATAAAATTTTAATTAGTTGAATTTAATAGTTAAATTGCATATAATACATTATATCAAAAATAAATATTCATGAAAAATAAAGGAGAGATAAATTGTCTAAGACTGGAGAAACAGAAAATGTTGAATTGATTAGAGGTGATCCTAAAAAAGCTATCAATAAATTAGCAATACCTATGATTCTAAGTATGTTACTTATGAGTGCCAATAATATTATTGATAGTATCTGGGTAGCAGGACTTGGCTCTGACCCTTTAGCTGCTTTAGGTTATATTACACCCCTATTTTTAATTCTTGTAGGAATTGGAAATGGTATTGGTGCCGGAGCAAATTCACTCATATCCCGTTTAATAGGAAGAGAATTAGATGATCAGGCCAATAATGCCAGTATACATTCATTGATAATATCTGTTGTAATTACAATATTGCTGACTGTTATTTTATTAATATCTTTGAAAGGATTGCTTATTGCAATGGGTGGTGAAGATGTTCTTAGTTATGGTATGAGTTATGGTACAATAATAATGCTGGGAACATTTACTTTCATATTGCCTGCAGTGTTTGGAAGTTTAATGAGATCAGAAGGTGATATGAAAAGAGCAACATTGCCTTTAGTCTTAACTGCAGTATTGAATATGATTTTAGACCCTATATTCATTTACGTATTAAATTTGGGTATTAGTGGAGCTGCATTAGCAACAGTATTTTCAGGTTTCATAGCCGTGTTATTATTTATTTATTGGTTGTTTATTAAGAAAGATACTTTCCTAAAGATTGATAAAAAATATTTCAAACAGGATATGTCCATGTATAAAGAGATTCTGCTGGTGGGAATTCCTGCCAGTGTTGAACAGTTAATAATGTCTTTAACATCAATAATTATTAATTCCATGTTAACTATAGTTGCAGGAACATCAGCTGTTGCTGTTTATACTGCTGGTTGGAGACTTGTACAAATTGGTATTATGCCTACAATTGGAATAGGTACTGCTGCAATTACTGTGGCAGGTGTGGCTTATGGACAACGAAATTATCATAAGTTAAATACTGTGATTAATTATAGTACCAAGGTAGGATTACTGATTGGAATACTTGTAGCTGTAATATTTTTCATATTCTCAAATCAGCTGGCATATCTATTCTCTTATTCAGATACAAGTGCAAATTTATCTCCATTAATCTCACAGTTTATCCAAATAATGTGTCTATATATTATTCCGGTTCCTCTTGGAATGATAGCGGGTAGTGTTTTACAGGCTTTTGGAAAGGGTACTCAGTCATTGTTGTTGACAACTAATAGAAGTTTAATATTGGATGTTATATTTGCTGGAATACTTGCCTTAATATTTAGTTTAGGAGCTGTAGGTGTTTACTGGGGTATTGTAATCGGAGATATTTTGGGATCAATAGTAGCTTTTGTCTATATTAAGTGGTATGTGAAAAAATTGAATACTTTAGGTGTATTTGATAAAAATTAGTTATTGACTGATTTAATTTCTTAAAGGAAATAATTTAATCCCCCTTTTTTAAACTTTTTTTGAAAAAAAATTATTATATTATATTACTTTAAACAAAGGTATACATATGAATAATCTTATTACTATATTACCTGTATCTAGTTTTGATACATCAAAAACGAGATTATCTCCTTTTTTAAGTAATAATGAACGTAAAGAATTATTAAAATCTATGCTTAAAGATATTGTATCTAATATTAAAAATGAGGTATTTAAAGTAATTGTTATTAGTAATGATAAAGCTGTATTGAAATTTGCAAGAGATACCTTGCAAGTCGATACATTAAAAGAAAATAAATATGAAAATAACTATTTAAATAATGCAATTATTGATGCTGTTGAGTATGTTAAAAAGAGTTATGGAGAGTATAATATTTTAGTACTGCCTTCAGATATTCCTCTGATTAAGAAACAAAATATTACTTATTTAAAATGTTGTGATGCTGACATTATTATAAGTCCATCCAAGGGTGGTGGAACAAATCTGTTATTTTTCAAAAATACATATGATTTTAAACCTTTATTTGGAGAGTTTAGTTTCTTTAAACATTTAAATGAGGCTAAAGAAAAGGATATGAGTATTAAGATATATGATTCTTTCTATTTATCTATTGATATTAATACACCCCAGGATTTGGGTGAATTTTTGTTACATGGCAAAAAAACAGAAACATATAATTATTTGAGTAGTTTGAATATTAGTGTTACGAGTGTTCATGGACAGGAGAGATTAAATGTTAAAAGAGAAAATGAATGATGGTTGTGCTATGAGTGTTGCTGGATTAGATCCTTCAGGTGGAGCCGGTATTATATGTGATTGTAAAACATTTCATGCTCATGGGATTTATGCTACAACAGTTGTTACTGCATTAACTGCTCAAAATCCGTATTCCGTAACTGGTATTGAAGCTGTTAATACTGATTTTATTGAAGAGCAAATAGATCAGATTATGGATGTTTATCCTATTGAATATATGAAAACAGGTGTTCTTTATTCGAAGGATATTGTTAAATGTGTGTCTAAGAAAATTAAAGAATACCAGTTGAAGGCTGTAGTTGATCCTGTTTTAATTTCTGAAAGTGGTAAAAATCTTAGTGAGGATAATTTTGTTGAGAGTCTTCATAAATATTTACTTAAAAATGCATTTATTATAACACCTAATGTACATGAAGCAGAAAGAATTGCTGATAAAAAAATAGAAAGTCAAGAAGATATGATTGACGTTGCATATAAATTAAGTAAATATTGTAATGTTGTTGTTACTGGAGGACATATGGAAGGAAATGATATAGTTGTTGAAGATGATAATTTATCCATAATTGAAAGTCAGCTGATAAACTCAGATAATACTCATGGTACCGGTTGTACCTATTCTTCAGCCCTAACATCCCGCCTAATACAAGGATACGATATAATTGAATCTTGTAAAATGAGTAAAAATTTCATGGTAAATGCCATAAGATATGGTTTTAATAGGACACCATACCAATTTTGGGAATATAAATTTTAAAAAAAGAGAAATTAAGATGTTACTCTATATAGAGTATACATCTTCATTTAATATTGAAAATCCATTTGATTCTAATAATTCTAAAGATTTATCATTATCTTCAGTCATTAATACAACTAAAGCTTTTTCACTTTTCTTTTCAACAAATGCATAAATATATTCAACATTTATATTGTTATTGTTTAATAAGTCAAGGCCTATTTCAAGACCACCTGGCTGATCTTCTACTTCTATAGCAAGTACATCTGTTAAACTTACTGCAAATTGTTCTCTTTCAAGTGCTTCTTTTGCAGTTTTTGGATCAGAAACAATCATTCTTAAAATACCAAATTCTGAAGTATCTGCTATGGACATTGCTCTTATATCTATTTTTTCATTTTTTAGAATACTTAATGATTTCCAAAGACGTCCCTGTTTATTTTCTAAAAATACAGATAATTGTTTTACTGCCATTTTATAGCCTCCTAACTAAAATCTCTGTGATCTATTACTCTTATTGCTTTACCTTCACTTCTAGGTATGGTAAATGGTTCTGCGATTGTAACTTTTACAGTTATACCTAAGGCATCTTTTAATTTTTTAACTATTTCAGTTCTTAATTCTTCAATATCTCTGAGAGTACCTGTTAAAAATGATGGATCTGGTTCTACCTGCACTTCTATGATATCCAATATATCAGGTCTGGATACTTCTATCATGTATGCCGGTGCAAGTTCATCCATTTTCATAAGAACTTCTTCTACTTGTGATGGGAAGACTATTACTCCTTTTACTTTGAGCATATCATCACTACGTCCAAAAATTCTGCCCATACGTACTGTTGTTCTTCCACAAGCACATTTTTCATATGATAAAGAAGTCAAATCTTTTGTTCTGAACCTTATAAGAGGCATTCCTGTTTTTGTAAGTGTTGTGAGAACTAATTCTCCTTTTTCACCAGGATTTACTGGCTCAAGTGTATCCGGATCAATTAATTCAGGATAGAAATGATCTTCCTGAATGTGCATTCCATCTTGTTCCATACATTCTGCTGCTACACCAGGACCTATTGCTTCAGTTAATCCGTAAATATTATGAGCAGAAATTCCCAGTTTATTTTCTAATTTATGACGTATTTCTTCGGTCCACATTTCTGCACCAAATACTCCTGCTCTTAATGGAATTTCTGATGGATCAATTCCTTCTTTTTCTAAACTTTCAGCTAAGTATAATCCATATGATGGTGTGCATGTTAAGAAGTCTGCCGGAAAATCTTTCATAAAACTAAGTTGTCTGTTTGTATTACCTGATGAAGTTGGTACAACTACAGCTCCAATTTTTTGTCCACCATAATGAGCTCCCATTCCCCCGGTGAATAAACCATAACCATAACTGTTTTGTACTGTATCATGTTTGTGTACTCCTGCCATGGCAAGCCCTCTTGCTGCCACTTCAGCCCAAATTGCAATATCTTTTTCAGTATATCCTACTACTGTTGGAATTCCCGTGGTTCCACTTGTGGAATGTACTTCGACAATATCATCTTTATGAGCTGCCTGCATACCCCACGGATATGTTTTTCTAAGATCATCTTTTGTAGTAAATGGTAATAATCTTATATCTTCAAGAGATTTAATATCATCAGGTGAAACACCATATTGATCAAACTGCTGTTGATAATAAGGCACTGTGTCATAAACATAATTTACTACATTTTTAAGTCTTCTTAACTGTAACTTTTCAAGCTCTTTTCTAGTCATACATTCCTTCTTTGGATTGAAAATATAAGTTCCTTTCTCTGTCAATATTCCACCTTCATAATGTAATTAATTCCAAATTAACTTTATGATTTTCTATATCTTCATCACTTAAAGTTATTATGCATGCATGTCCTGATTTGGCATCTCCAGGATTTACAACGATTGTTTTACCTATCTTATCTTCACCTATAGATTCATGTACATGTCCACATAAATTTAGTGTTGGCTGTGTTTGTTCAATAATTTTTCTTATAGATGTACTTCCAACATGTGCTCCTGATTCTATTTTGTCAGCATTTGTATCATATGGTGGTGCATGTGTTACTAAAATTGTGAAAGAATCTGTGTCCAAATCATCTTTAAATTTACTTAATTCTTCATACAATATTTCTTCATCATATTCATTAGGTGTGTCAAATGGTGTAGGGTTTGAACCACCAAATCCAACAACAGTAATATTTTCAATATTTGATTTATTGGAATGTATATTAACTGCTTCAGATTTATCAATTAAAACTGATGCATTTTTAGGATCACAATTACCTTGTAAAGCATAAACTGGTGCATACTTATTTAATTTATTAAGTGTGTCAATGAATAATTCATCAGGACCAAATTCAGTTACATCCCCTGTAACAATTATCTGATCTACAAAGTTTTCATCTAAAAAATTAAAAACTTTTTCTGGAGTACTGTGAATATCAGTAACAACTAAAATCTTCATTAATTAAATCTCCTATGAAATTAATTATATATAGGTATCTTTTTTAAAATTAATAAGTATTATTATTTAATAAAAAATAGATTTGAAAAAGAGCAATATGCAATCATTGACATCGTAAAATAATTATTTATTGGATGAGATATGATATTTTTAAAATTAAAATTGAAAAAAGCCAAGATTGGGATTTGAACCCAAGTATTATGGTCTGCAGCCACACACCTAGCCGCTCGGTAATCTTGGCATTTAAAAAAAT
>OCTW011512786.1_pt1 | contig 10579 bp, 8 predicted proteins | sample 1539671 | NCBI WGS metagenome assembly OCTW01 (sample SAMN02144230, study PRJEB22623) | gut metagenome | biome: sheep rumen | host: Ovis aries | place: New Zealand
ATAATTGTTATAATACAGAAAAATATACAGCAACAAATATCTGTAAATAGAAAATAACTAGTTGAAAAACTGGTTATTTTTTTGTATAATGTATATGATAGAAAGGATGATCAAATTGAAGAAAATCCTATTTATGTTTTTAATTATGTTCGTTTTTTCTAATGCTAAAGCATACTGTAGTAGTGAAGAAACATCGAGATTGTCAAGAATGATTAACAATATCAATATAAATTATGAATATAATTATGATTCAAATAATTTTGTTGTTACTTTTTCAAATATCACTTCAGATTTTATTGTAACATACATGAATGAAGGTAATGATTATGTAAGTTATGATGAACTTGAATTTGATAATGTTTTATCTGGTAATCATAGATTCAAAATATATTCAAAAAAATGTAATAGTATAAGTATTATCAGAGATGTAACACTTCCTCATTATAATGAATTTTTTAATTCGTCAGAATGCAAAAATATTCAAGATTATTCTTATTGTAATAAATGGTTACCAAATGAAATATCATATGATATATTTAAAGAAAAAGTTGATAAATATAAAGAAACAATTAATAAACCAACCGAACAAGAAGAAATAATGTCAAAAAAAAGTGTTTTAGATATTATTGCCGATATAATTAAAGAATTTTATGTTAGATATTATATAGTATTATTACCTATGATTATATTAGCTTTATGTGCTATTATTTATTTAAAAGATAAAATTGATCAGATATTATAAAAATAAGTGATTTGTTAATCACTTATTTTATTTTTGTATTCATTTGTAACATATCTTCTCTTGTTAAGAAAATATCTGGATAATCTTTGTTTTTAATAATCATTCCAATAAGAAATTCTGGTTTTATATATGTACAATTCTCATCAAAGTTATAGATACTATTTGCATATTCATCCTTTTTTAAATAACAATCATCTGTTATATATTTTTTAGGAATTGAATATAGAATAGTCGCATTATTTCCTTTATAACTTCCTATTAAATTTATCCATCCTTCTATGTTAATTAATGGTGTTAATACATTAGATGGTTGATTAATTTTTTGAACTGCTCCTGATGAATTTATATGTCCATTATTTTTTAATCCAAGATTTGCTATATCGTAAATTTCGTTACTAATTATTTTACCTGGACTATTTAATTTACTTATATATACTCTACTAAAAGCAATTATATTATTTTTATCATTTGACATTTTATTTAAAGTTTCTCCTAATTCAACTGGTAAATTACATTTTTCATCCCATTCTTTAATAACATCAAAATATATTTCTTCAGCATCAGTATTTAAATATTTATCACTAATATCTGTACTAAATAGTGAATATTTTCCTTGAATTAATTTTTTGTTAATATACATGTTTTTTTTCATATTGTAATTCATACAATCACCAGTTATATTATATCATGATATAATTAATAAAAAATTATAAATTTTAAAAAATAAATTGAATATAATGAAATTATGAATAATATATGATATAATTTTAGAGCAGTTAGAAAGGGAGATAATAAATGTTTGATGATTATGATGAGTTTAGTCATTTGATGTTGAAGTATGAATTTGTTATAGAAAAATTAAAAACTGAGTTAGAAATATTAATAAAAGAGTATGAATTTAAAAATAGATATCAACCAGTAGATCACATAAAATCAAGAATTAAAACAAAGGAAAGTGCTTTAAAGAAGCTTGAAAGAAAAGGATATGATATTAATTTAGAAAATTTACAGAATCATATTCATGATATGGTTGGTATTAGAATAATATGTTCTTTTTTATCTGATGTCTATGACATTGTAGATATAATAGAAAAATCTAAGATATTAAAAATAAAAGAAAAGAGAGATTATATAAAAAATCCAAAAAGTTCAGGTTATTCAAGTTATCATCTTATCGTACTTGTACCTATTAATTTGGATAATGATGTTGAATACATTCAAGCTGAAATACAAATAAGAACTATGGCTATGGATTTTTGGGCAAGCTTAGATCATAAAATACAATATAAATTTAATGGAATTCCTCTTGAAGTAAAAGAGGAAATGTATAAGTGTTCTCTTGCTATTAAATCTCTTGATAACAAAATGATTGATCTAAATGAGATAGCAAATCGACATAAAGAAGACTAATTTTTAAATATTTATATACTTTTTATTAAAATAATTGTATAATAATATAAGAATGGAGGAAAGAAAGTGAATACAGGACTTATAATAGTATTAGTAGTTGTTGCTTTATTATTAGTATTTATAATTGGACAATATAATGGGTTAGTTTCATTAAGAAATAAGGTAAGAAATCAATGGTCACAAATAGATGTATTATTAAAAAGAAGATTTGATTTAGTGCCTAATTTAGTTGAAACTGTAAAAGGATATGCAAGTCATGAAAAAGAAACTTTTGAACAAATAGTAGAAGCTCGTAATAAGTTTAATACAGCTTCGACACCAGAAGAAGAAATGTCTGCTAATAATCAAATTACAGGAGCATTAAATAAATTATTTGCTTTAGCAGAAGCTTATCCAGAATTAAAAGCAAATACTAATTTTATGGATTTACAAGGAAACTTAAAAGATACAGAAGATAAAATATCTTATGCTAGACAATTTTATAATGATGCTGTTATGAAATATCAAAATAAAATTGAAATGTTTCCATCTAATATAGTTGCCGGATTATTCAGATTTAAACCTGAAAAATTCTTTGAAGCAGCTGAAACAGAAAAAGAAAACGTTAAAGTAGAATTTTAAGGCTTACTAAGTAAGCCTTTTTTAGGAGGAAATATGAAGAAAGTAGTTAAATATTGTTTATTGTTCTTTCTATCATTCATATGCATGAATAGTGTAAAAGCCGAATCAATTAATTCTATAGAAATGGATATTAATATTGATTTGTTTGGTAATGCAAATGTAACTGAAGTATGGAAAGCTCACCCAACTGAAAAAACTGAATATTATCATGCCTTTTATAATATTGGTAATTCTAAAATTACTAATTTAAAAGTACATGATGAAAATAAAAATTATACTGAAATAGAATGGGATGTTGACGCATCTAAAGAAGAAAAAGCATATCATTATGGTTATAACTATACTGATAAAGGAGTAGAATTGTGTTTCGGTAAAAGTAGTTATGGTAGTCATACATATACAATGGAATACAAAATAACTAATTTTGTTTCAAAAACATCAGATGGCTATCAAATTATATATTGGAATTTATTAGATAGTATTAATCCTGCACCATCAAATGTAAAAATAAGAATTCATTCTATAAAGAAATTTGATGAAGATATGGAACTTAGAGCTTATGGACAAAAAGGTGTTCCTATTAAGATAGTTAATGGGGAAATAATTTATGAAACAAATAAAAAATTTGATAAGTATGCTGTTATTTTAGCTAAAATAGAAGATGATATGTTTTTAACATATAATGAACTAGAAAATGATTTTGATTATTACTTAGATAGAGCAGAGAAGGGTGCTGATCATTATAATAATGATATGCCTTTATGGGCTGCTATAATAACAAGTTTGTTTGGATTTGCTATTCCATTCCTTACAATAATTGGTGTATATAAATTTGCTAATACAGGAATTGGTAGTTATAAATTAGATTTTGGAAAAACTGGTAAAAAGGTTAAAAATAAAGACATGTTTAGAGATATTCCTTGTAATAAAGATATCTTTAGAGGATTTTTTGTCGCATTTAATTATGGGTTGATGAAAAAATATACTGATTTCTTAGGTGTTATATTACTTAAATGGACAAAGCAAGGAAATATAAAACTAGAATCTGATGAATCAGGAGTATTTAAGAATGATAAGTCTAAAGTTATATTTGTAAGTGCTGATTCATTGGATAATGAAGTCGAATCTAAATTATATAAATATATGTTTGAAGCAAGTAAAGATGGAGTATTAGAAAGTAAAGAGTTTGAGCGTTGGTGTAAAAAAAATTATACCAAGGTTAATAAATGGTTTAAGGAAGCCATGGATTATGTATGTGATAGATTAATTGAAGAAGGAAAAATTACTAAAACAAAAAAACGTGATTTTGGTATTAAACATACTGTATATATAGTTGATTCAAGTATGATGGAAGAGGCAATTCAAATGAAAGGTCTTAAAAATTTCTTTAATGAATTTGACAACATGACTGATAAGGAAGCTGTACATGTAATGCTATGGCAAGAATACTTAATGTTTGCTCAAATGTTTGGTGTAGCTAAGAAAGTTGCTAAACAATTTAAAAAATTATATCCTGATGTGATTACGGATTATGATTATAATAGTATGTTATTTATATATTCTTTCTCTGATAGTGGAATGTCTAGTATTGCTTCAGCAGCAGGTGGAGGATATTCTTCTGGTGGAGGAGGTGGAGGTTCCTTCGGCGGAGGCGGCGGAGGATCTCGCTAATTAATTTATACCTTTAATTCTTTTAAAGGTATTTTTATTGTTTAATTAAAATATTTATAGTACAATTATAGTGGTGATAATATGAGAAAAGTATTTAAATTTTGTACATTTTTAATAGTATCTTTTATATTTATTAATCAGGTTAAAGCTAATACTATTAATGATATTACAATTGATATTTATCTTGATAAAGAAGGAACAGCTCATATTACTGAAGTATGGAATGCTAATCTAAATCAAGGTACTGAAGGATACAAAGGTTACAAAAATATCGGAAATGCTAGAATAACTAATTTTAAGGTGTCAGATAGAGGTAAAGAATATACTTCATTAGATTATTGGAGTACAAGTGCATCTTTTAATGAAAAAGCTTATAAGTCGGGAATACATAATACGGGTGATGGTGTAGAATTATGTTGGGGCATAAGTGAATATGGCGTTCACTCTTATAAATTAACATATGATATTGAAGGTTTCGTAACAGAAACTACTGATTCACAAATGATATATTGGAATTTGCTTCCAGCTGAATTAACAGGATATACTAATAATGTTTCAATTACAATTCATGCTGATGAAAATTTTGAAGATACATTGGATGTATGGGGATATGGCAATTATGGTGGACTTGCATATGTATCGGGTGGCAAGATATACATGAGTAATGATAATTTATCAAGTGGAGATTATATGACAATACTTGTTAAATTTGATAAAGGAACGTTTAATACTTATAATGTTTTAAACGAAGATTTTAATTATTATTATAATATGGCAGAAGATGGAGCTATTTCTTATGAGGAAGAAAACAAAACAATAAAAAATCAAAATATAGCTACTAGAATATTGAGGGTTATACTTGTTATTGTATCAATTTTTCTAAATTTTTTACCATTTTTGATTATTGCCCCATTTATAATGATAAGTTCACGCAATACATCTAATAAATCAGGTAAGACATTACTAGATTTTGGTGATACTGGAAAAAATTTACCAAAAGAGGTTAATTTGTTTAGAGATATACCTTGTAATAAAGACATTTATAGAGCATATTGGGTTGCTAAAAATTATAATTTAATGAAAAAACAAACTGATTTTTTAGGTGCTGTTATTTTAAAATGGCGTAGAGATGAAATAATTAAGATAGAAAATAATACTGTTGGCAAAATATTTAAAAAAGAAGAAACAACTATTGAATTTAATACACCGACTATTAATTCAGGTGTTGGCTTAGAAGATGATTTATATAAATATATGTATGCAGCAAGTAAAGATGGAATTCTTGAAAGTAAAGAATTTGAAAAGTGGTGTAAAAATAATTATAGTAGAATACTTAATTGGTTTGATAGAGTATTAGATTATGTTAATGAAAAATTAGAACAAGAAGGTAAGTTAAAAAAAGGAAGTAAAAAGCAGTTTTTATTTACAGTAAAGACATATATTGTTGATTCTTCTATGAAAGAAGAAGCATTACAGATGAAAGGTTTAAAAGAATTCTTTAAAGAATTCGATAATATGAGTGATAAAGAAGCAATAGAAGTAATGTTTTGGCAAGAATATTTAATGTATGCACAAATATTTGGTATAGCAGATAAAGTTGCTAAACAATTTAAAAAATTATATCCTGAAGTTATTACAGATTATAATTATGAAAGTATATTATTTATTAATACAATTTCTTATTCAGGAATGAATTCAGCATCAAGTGCTAGGGCAGCTGCAAGCTCTTATTCGTCTGGAGGAGGCGGATTCTCATCTGGAGGAGGCGGAGGCGGTTCCTTCGGCGGAGGAGGCGGAGGAGGCTTCCGATAAAAAAAAAGAACGATTATGTTCTTTTTTTATTCTACTGTAACGGACTTTGCTAAGTTTTTAGGTTTATCTATATCACATTCTCTTAATTTAGCAACTTCATATGATATTATTTGTAAAGGTATAACAGTTAAAAGTGGTTGTATTAGTTTATGTACTTTTGGAATATTAACTAAATAATCAAAATCATTATCAATTTTTTCATTTGTGATACCGATGGTAACTGCTCCTCTAGATTTAACTTCTTCAATATTACTAATAGTTTTTTCAATTAGTTTTTCTTCAGTTAATATACCAATTACAGGTGTACCATTTTCAATTAAAGATATAGTACCATGTTTTAATTCTCCTGCTGCATAAGCCTGACTATTAATATAAGAAATTTCTTTTAATTTCAATGAACCTTCCATAGATAAAGCATAATCAATACCGCGACCTATAAAGAATATACTATTTTTACTGTAAATATTCCAAGCTATATCTTTATAATCAGTATTGTTAATTGTATTTTCTATTTTTACTGGTAATTCTTTAATATCTTTAAGAATTTCTTTTAATTCATCATTATTAATATTTTCTTTTTTGATTCCTAGATTTAATGCGATTAAAGATAACATAGCTACTTGAGCTGAATATGCTTTAGTAGTTGCGACCGCTATTTCTCTACCTGCTTTAATTCTAAGTAAAATATCAGATTCTCTTGCAATTGTGCTACCTTCTACATTAACAATAGCTAATGTATCAATATTATCATTTTTAGCCATTCTTAAAGCTGCTAATGTATCAGCTGTTTCTCCAGATTGAGATACAACTATTACTAATGTTTTATCATCATAAAAATTCTTTTTATATCTATACTCACTTGCTATCTCAACATTAACAGGAATATCAGCAAATTCTTCAATTAAGTTTTTTCCAACTAATCCTGTATGATAAGCTGATCCACAAGCAACTATATCAATTCTATTATATTTAGTAAAATCAGGCATTGTATCTAATAGTGAATCAATATCATTTTTTAGATAAGGTTCAACAGTATCTCTAAATACTTTTGGTTGTTCATGAATTTCCTTTAACATATAATGATCATATCCACATTTATCAGTTGTATTAATTGATTTATCAATTTCAGTAAATTTGTTTTCAACTTTGTTTAGATTTTTATCATATAAATTAATATTATTTTTTGATATTTCAGCAATTATATTTTCCTCTAAATACATAACTTCATCAGCGTATTTAGATACAGCAATAGGATCAGATGCAATAAAATTACCATCATGATTTCTTGCAATAATTAAAGGACTATCTTTTCTTAAAGAATAAATGTTTTCATCATCTTTTACCATGATTCCTAAAGCATATGAACCTCTAACTTTATCCATGAATTTTATTAATGCATTTTTTATATCTTTTGTTTCATGATAATAATAATCTATTAATGCACATGCAACTTCAGTATCTGTATCAGTATTAAATTGGTATTCTTTTTTCTTTAATTCATCTTTTAATTCATTAAAATTTTCAATTATTCCATTATGGACTATTGTGATATCCCCAATATGATGAGGATGGGAATTAATCTCATTTACTTTTCCATGAGTAGCCCATCTTGTATGGCCAATCCCCATATCAGTTTTAATATTATAATCTATTTTATTTTCTAATTCATTTATTTTTCCAACACTTTTAACTATATTAATTTTATCTGTTTTATATGCTAAACCACTAGAATCATAACCCCTATATTCTAAAGCTTTAAGTCCATCGATTAAAATGTGTAAAGTATTTTTATCTTTACCATTATAACCAATAATTCCACACATAAAAAACCTCCTAATTAAATGTATGATATATTTTTTGTTACAATGTTGATTTTGCTTTTTAAATATATCTAACGATTTACATGAAACCGTAATAGTATCCGCCGAAATTTCGATAACTATTAACCTCGTCAACTATTTAAAGTTCTGGCGCTAAATATATGTTTACTCCTTTCTCCATATATCTTTAATAACATTATACATTAATGTAAAATGCTGTGTCAAATAATATAAAAAAATAAGTGTTTTTATGATTATACATTTATATAATGTGATAAAATAATAATAGGATAGTAGGTGATGATATGAACCTTAGCGAATATGTTGAAAAAATTAAAAAAGAACAAGGAATAAATGATATTGTAGTTGAAACTAAAGATATTCAATATATGTATAGGGGAAAAAACAAAACAGCTCAGAATAAGCATGGTCATAAATATTATATGGAATTGAATATTGATGAAATAGAAGCTGATTTTCCAATTCCAGATAGATCATATGAATTTAATGTTGATATTAAATATGCTTACAGTGAAAAATTGGAAATAGTAAATAAAGATGGTAAATTTTATCCCACATTAAGTTATTTTGACCCAAATCCACATAATATCGAAAGCATATATCTATTAACTGCTTATCTTAAGCAATTAAGAAAAAATCATCCTGAAATTGAAATGCCTTCTATATTATGTGAAGTATATGATTATAAATTAGATAAAGATGCTGAAATATTTGATGATTATTATGATGAAATAGTTCATCTGGGATTTTCACCTGAAATAATAATTGATAAAAATAAAAAAATAAGTGTTTTAATAAAAATTGTAAATAAAAATAGAGATGGCATTAGAATAAAAAAGATAATAGAAAAAACAAATAGAAATGAGATACAAGAAGAATTAGGATTAATAAAAAAATATAAAAGTATTATTCAATATAAAGGTAAAGAATATATTGGCGCTGAATTTAATGAAAATAATGAATTAGTTTTTTATATTAATAAAAAAAATGTGGATATTGATGAAGTATATGATGAATGCTTAAAAGAATGTGTTGAAATTTATAAAGAAAATTTGATTAGATTACAAAAACAATATGAAATTAATAAATCAAATGTAGAGAAATATAAAAAAACAATGAAGCAAATAAATGCCATCAATAAGAACTTAGATAATTATGATAATTTAAGCGTGTCATTTAGTGGTAGGCTTAAACTTGTGAATAAAAAAGAGAGGCGAGTAAAACCTGTTAGTATTGGAGTAAATGAGGGGGCTAATTCATTATATGGAAATTATCTAGCAAATATTGACGATAGTATGAATAACTTTGATAGTTATAACATTGCTTATTTAAATAGTAAAATGCTTTATCCAAATTTAATTGAAATAATGAATAAAAATAAAGAATTAACCGCATTTATGCAATATGTAGATTACTATTTTTCCTCAATTAATAATAATTTAGAAAAATCTGAAATTTATTTAAATGAGTTAGAACAACAACAATCTCAAATTGAAAATCAAGGAATAATTAAAATGTTAAAAGATCCGATTAAATTAGAAAGAAAACCATTAGTATCTAGCTACTCAAAAAAGCAAGAAGAAAAAATAGAAGAACCTTTAAAAGAAGATCCGTTTATGAACTTGCAAAGAAAACAAGCAAATAATTTGAATAGCGAAGAAAAAAATAGTTTAATGGTATATAAAACATTGCTATATAGGCCAATTAATCAAATAATTATCAAGAAAAGAACAAATGGTATAACAGATGAAGAGATTAATCAAATAATTAATAGTAGTTATAAAGAATTAAAGGAAAGACTATCAGGCCCATCAAATCCATTAGCTGATAGACATGCATATAAAGCAGATATAGGAGTTATTAATAATGGTGATGTTGTACCATATGAAGAGTATAAAAAAATTGTTTTGGATACAATTCCAATGCTTGAAAAGTCATTAAAGCAAGTAACACTTGATGAGCCATTAACAGTATACCGTGGAGTAAGTACTAGTGATGTAAATAAGGACGAAGTGGGTATATTATCTACTACAATTGATTCGGATATAGCATTAAGTTTTCTTAGTGATATAAGAGATGATAATGGTAATTCAGTAGTATATAAAATTAATTTACCTGAAGGTTCACCGGTTAATTTCTTTTCAACTGAATTATTTATTGGTAAAGTTGATGAAGAACATTCTGCTGGTGCGTTTGGAGATGCTCAAAAAGAGGTGTTAATTGATTCAGGTAATTATAATTTTGAAGTAATTGATATGAAACGAATTAAAAATGCCAATATCAAAAGAAATAATAAAACTATATATTTAGTTGAAATAAATGCTCATCCTAAAACATTAAATATGGAAAATAATATAGAAAATATAGAAGAGGAAAGGGTAAGATAAAAATATGAATATTTAAAGTAGAATTATTTCTACTTTTTTTGTATAATTAGATTGGTGGTAATATGCATATAGAAAATAATACATTACTTATAGTT
>OCTW011522595.1_pt1 | contig 10578 bp, 22 predicted proteins | sample 1539671 | NCBI WGS metagenome assembly OCTW01 (sample SAMN02144230, study PRJEB22623) | gut metagenome | biome: sheep rumen | host: Ovis aries | place: New Zealand
CGGGTTGCAATCGACAATATCGTCGCTGCGCTGGACCTGCTGGAAGGTATAGACGACGCGCAGGAGACCACAGAGGCCACAGGGGAAGCCACAGACGACGCGGAAGAGGTAAACCCGTATAAAGAAGCTTTGCGAGAACCTCATGGACGCTGCGGAGCTTTTACGAGCCTCTGGCGCGTTGCTGCCGGAGTTCGTCGCAATGAAAGAAGCCGGTCTGCAAAAGGTGCGTCTGATGCTCAGTCTTGCCCTTGCAGAACTGTGTTCGTGATCCGGGAGGGCTGCACGATGGCAGGACTTGATGTTTCGGCGCTTCGGCTGCGGCTGTGCATCATGGGATATAAGTTGCTGTCGGTCCCGGGCGGGTACATTATACGGTCCGTATACTATGACAGCCTGGTCGCCGGTTCTGAGGCCGAGCCGCTATCGCTGGCGCAGGTCGCCGCGTTTGCCTCGTGAGGGGCCTAAAGCCTGATGCTCTCAGGGAGCATCTGAGTCACCGTGCCGGTGACGACCTGACAAAATATGCACGGGTGGTTTTGCGGCGGCATCACATGGAGCTTCACAAAGTCTGCGGCAAACCGCAGTATTTCATCGACGGCGGGACCGGTCCGCCCGGAAAAATGTACGGTCCCGAAGAGCTGAGGGGGCTGTTGGTAGAGATTCGGCGGGGAGAGATGAAGGGACGGTAAGACTTCCAACGGGAGGTGTTACCTATCGGCAGACAAAACGACGGCGGCGCGGAAGTCAAAAAGGCGCTGCAGAATCTCATGGCAAAGAGGGCTTACACCGAGGAGAATTTGCAGGAGATCAGGTCGGCTTATTCCTTGTCGGCATGGGCTCCAAGCCCGACGCCAAAGGGAAAATCAAGTTCCCACCGGCGACTTGAAATAGGCGCGTTGAAGCTGGCGGAGGCGTCGGAAGAGCTCAAGAGGATTGATGCGGACATCTCCGGTTACGTCGGAGTTCTGATTGCCCATCGGGCGGAGATCAGGGACGCGGAAACGAAGATACTGTTGATGCAGCGGCGATACCTTCAAAGGCGCGAGTGGAATGATATCTGTTATGAGTTGTTCGGGCATAATCCGGACTTTGCTGCGAGGCACAACCACTATCGGCGGAAACTGTTCCGGTTGCATGACAGCGCGTGTTCTGTCATTTGGGACCATTGGCAATCCGTGATAAACAGTATTCCACAGGGCGAACGTCCCACGCGGGATACACGGGTGGTGCAATACGACGGATAATTGTGCAAGCTATACAAAGCTGCACGGTGACGGTCGCTCTGATCCGCGACAGGGCGAAGTCATGTTGCACAAAAACCGGTTGAACCCGTGATGAAGCCGTGAAAACGGAGGCAATATGAGCAAAACGAAAAATGACAATTTGAAGCCGTTTAGCTCCGCTCAGGACCGGAAAGCGGCGCGGGCAAACGGTCGTGCGGGTGGGCTGGCGTCCGGCGAGGCAAGGCGGCAGCGAAAAGCGATCCGGGAGTTCCTGCGGGACTTCCTTGAGTCCCCCGCGTCTCCGGCGCTGTCTGCAAAAATGGCGGAATATGGAATTACAGCGGCGGACCGGTCAAACATGGGCGCTCTGTTTTTGGCCGTCTTCCTGCGGGCCATGAACGGAGATGTCAAAGCGGCGAGGCAGGTTGTCGAGTGGGCGGGGTTAGATCCGCTCCAAGAAAAAAAGAAAGAAGCGGAGCGGCTACGGCTGGCGCGGGCTTCTGCCGGTCGGGATGAGGACCAAGACGACGACGGCGGGCCCGACGTGGTTATCTATGATCCCGCTCGGGCGGAAGAACTGTTCCGTCAAGCGGTTAATAGTGGGGATGTGGAGGAAGCAAACCGAGTGTTAAAGATGGCTGGTATCAGAGAGGATGGAGCTTTCGAGGAAAGGAGGAAAACCGATGGCAAAAACAAAACATGATGCTGCATGGGTCGAGGCTGAAAAGGCTGCGGCGCGTAGGGACTTCGCTGCGGCTATGCGAGCTCAGATGTCCCCGGAGGAAAAGGAAGCTCAGGAGTTAGAGGCGCTGGAACGTGATATTCAGGCCGCGAAGGACCGGGAACAGGCAAGGCGTGATATCCAAAGAGAGCTGGCCGAGGAAGAGCGATGGCGGCAGGCGGAGCGTTCACGGAGTGCGGAATCACGCGTTCCCGTGAAAGAGCTCCCGGATGATATCGTCAACGATGAATCTGCAGCTTCCGCTCGTGAGCGGATGATCTTCCGGCACGCGCACGCTGCCGAAGAAAACCGAAATCATCCCCAATATGGGAGGATGGAATATTCCGGATACTTGGAGGAGGAATAACCAATGCAGATTTTAAGATTACTCCACCAAGCTGAAGAGACTGTGGATGTGATCCGTTCCCGGCGCGACGAAAGAGACCTTACCGGAGATCCGGAGAACCTTGATGAGGCAATGGGCATAATTGCCGCTCAGGATGAGGAAATCACTGCCCTGCTTGACATGTTCGAGGATTTGCGGAACAAACTTTTAGACTGAAAAGGAGAAAACCGAAAATGAAAATTGACGCTATCAGAAAGAGCATGGAAACTGTCCGTGCCGATTACGAAAAGCTTGACCATTGTGTTGCCGGTCTGGAGATTGCCTACGGTGCCGGGATTGCGGGCGAAGTTGAAAAGCTGGAAAAGAACCCGATGACCGAGAAGGAGTTCGAGGCGCTGCAGGAGCGGGCGCTTGTCAAGGCCGTTTCCAACCTTCGGAAAAGTCTTGACCTGCTGAAGGTGGCGGTGGCTTCCACCTACCACGCCAACATCACCGAGGCAATCCCGCCTGCCGCGTCCGGGCATGATGATCCCGCGTCCCCGGTTGAGAAGAAAGACGCGAAAGGCAAGAGGGCGTAAAGATGGCAAAGAAATCTGTGCTTTTGACACTTTCGGAGCTCTGTGATGAGCTTGGCATGGATCACTCTGTTTTCAACCGGGGCGAGTACGTCAACAATTTGGTGGAAAATCCGGAAAACCCGATTCCGTTTTTCGATGTGCGCGGTGTAAAGTTGTTCCGGCTTTCAGATGTCGACGCGTGGGCTGCACGCGAGATCCAGCGTCAGAATGCAAAGGCAAATGAGGCCGAGTAACAATCCCCTGAAGGCATTGGAGCGGCGCTGCAGGAAGGCCCTTGACGCCAAAAACAAACGGCTGCGGAAAATCACAGATCCCGGGGCGATTGCTTCCGGCTATGTGATCACCGAGGCTTACAGCGGCGCGATTGTTGCCGGTGAGGATAAGGCGTTGACGCTGCTGGATGTTTGCCGTTACTGCGGGGGCGCTCTCTTCCGGGATGCGAAGACGCTGTTGGAAACCGGCAGCGGGAAATAAAAACAAGGCGGCGCTGATCGGCGTCGCCTTTTCAAAAACGGAGGTATTCACAATGAGCAATGAAGATCTTGATTTCTTACGGCAAATGGTAACTGTCATTCATGGGGGGGTATCAAGGCTGGAGTTCGGAGATGTGGACTGCGGATTGTCTGCTATCCATGAAGGGCTGGAAGGTCTGGAAGAGCTTCTCGAGGATCTGGAAGAAAACGATGGCTGAATATTCAGATGCACGGAAGCTGCGGTGGTACGATGATATCTCTTGCTGTAGCTGCGGCAAGTCGCCTGTCAATTCGTGGGATAAACGCTGCAGTCGTGCGGTCGGGTACAAAGCAATCTGTTGTGAAGACTGCCTTGCCCGGGAATACGGCTGCACGGTGGACGAACTGCGGGATACCATGCGCGAGCACTTCGGCCTTATTCCCTGCCCGGGTATCTGATCCATGTTAAACGATTTGACGAAGCGCCTATACTCCGAAGGATGGACACGAGACAATCATCCGGATTTTGTATTCTGGGGCGATTACGAAAACTTCTCTTTCAAGTGGGAATATCTGCTTTCTCTTGTGTGGGAAACTCCATGTGGACTACTGGTAGACGGTCGCACGGTGGCCGCGTCTGATGTGAGCTATGGCGGGATCTGGTATTGTCCCGAAAACGGAAACCCTGTGATCCGGTGCCCTTATTCCAGGCGAGACTGTGATCATCAGGTCGGAGCGCTGGCGAAATACTGCATGTGTATCTGTGGCCGCTCTGATGCCTGCTATAACTACGATGACAGCGTGGAGAAGGTCGAAAAGGACCGCGAGACAGAATCACAGGCAAAGTATCTGAAGCTCACTGGCGGTCAGTACTGCGCTTGTGTGGTAGGCTCCAACGGATTTCAGCCGGGTGAATATCAAATCGAATTTGATCCACAGCACTGCATTCAGTACGGCTGCAAAAATGAAACCTGTTCTGTGACGAAGAAAAGGCGGGATCTGTCGAAAGCGAATGTCTACTATGATATCCGGCGCGAGTGGATTACAAGAGTCGGTCTGATTGAGGATCGGCGGACCGCACTGGAGAAAGGCTGCAAGGTGTTCTCAAAGCCGGTGGCGCGTACTGATGCGGAATTATGGCTTGCCCGAAGGCAGGCGTCGTACAATCCATTTCAGAACAGGACAGTCATAGATCCTCATCTGAGCAATGAAGACCGGCGACAAGAGTATTTTTCAAAACATCACCGAAGCTGGCCGGGTTATGATTATTTTGAATTCCGGTATTCGGTGGAGAACATCCGGATAGAGGCAAGGGAGACGCGGGACTTGCTGCAAGATCTTCGGGACGTGGCAGACGGTCTGGAAGTCGTCCACGCTGCTGATCAGCAAAAGGCAGCGGCGCAGGCAAAGCGAGATGCCAAGACGAAGCGAGAATCCGACAAAGAAAAGAAACGGGAAAAGAACATGCTGAAATCCTTTGATGACCATTGGAATGATCCAGCGTGGAAGAGGATGCTCAAGAACTACTTCGGGGATAGATTCGAACACATGGTCGAGGCGAAGAACGACGAAGCTGCTGGAGTCGGTTCTCAAATCGACATGTTTGCGGACCTGTGAGAAGGATTTCCCCGCCTGAGCAAAAAACAGGCCTCAGATTTGACCGATACGCAACGTCTTGAGGTGCTGCCGTGTCTTTTCACGTCGGCATTCTGAAGCGCTGCAAGGGCCATTTCTGAGGCTTTAGAGAACGAGGATGAAAAACGAGGGAAAAACGGGTGGAAAAAGGCCAAAAATTGAAGGTCAAAAAATCGCCAAAGTACCAGTAATTACTATGCTTTTGGGCCTGTTGGTGTGCGTCCTGGACGAACACTTTCAAGGGTCCGAAACCACCATAAAATTGCACAATTTCAAAGGGCTAAAACTGTTCAAGTTGCACAATCAAATGTAATCGCTTGTAATCTTTGGTTCGCATAATAGGTATTACGCGAACCACTTAAACAAGTGATTTAATCAGGCGGAGATAGTTCTGTTTTTTCTTGTTTTTCTTCCGGAAATTGGGCATAAACTGTTGCAATCTTCTCTTCGATTGCTGTCTTTATGAACTGGTTCATGCTCATCTGCTTTGAGCCTTCAGGAAGATGGGCATTCAGGACAGCGACGGCGGCTTTGATGCGATCAATATTTCCCCGTGATGTGAAAGCAATATTCAATCGTTCGAGGTTCTCAGAATCCCATTTCAAGTTAGACTGCTTTCGTGCTTGTGTGTATGCGCGTCCCATATTCTCACTACTCCTTTCGGGGGGATGAAATGCTATTCAGCACTTTGATAATACCACAAAGCACGAACTTAAACAAGTGTATATTTTCTGTTGACAATGTACTTGTTTAAGTGGTAATATGTTCCTATCAGCTTACAAAAGGAGGTATCCCACATGGGAAAGTACACGAAAGCGGAAACCAGATTCAACGAACAGGTTGTCGAGGCAGCGAAGAGGGCCCACGGGATTAAGGAGCCTTGCCGTAGTTGGTCGGACTGGTACGATGCCGGTTTTCTGGTGAGACCGGAAGAGAAGCCGCGTCCGCTCTTCAAGGCGGAGATCCGGTTATATGGCTGCGAGTATCTGGCGGAGTTCTACGGTTCGTCTCAGGTTGCTCCACATCTCTGCCGGAAGGCTGCGAGGTGTGCGGCATGAGCATTGAAAGCATGATCCAGTCTTTCGACAGTATGTTCGATCCGGCGCACGCTCTGAGCGTGGCAGCACTGGCGGAGCACATGCAGCATCCAGGAGATGAACGTGCACGGCTGGTATCCAAAGCCTCTGACGACCTGTACGACGCGATTACAACGGGCCTTTCTGCATTGCAGCGAATTCACGAATACACGAAGGAGGGAAAACCCGCATGACCGAAACAGAAGAGGTCTTTGAGATCGTCGCAAATCTCAAGGCGCTATCATGGGCAGCACTGGAAACCGAAGACGAAGATGACCGTCTGTGTTTCATCTCTCTGATCAGAGAACAGGCGCAGGGCCTGAAAGCCAAGCTTGAAGAGATGGAGAACGACGGTGCATTCGTCGAGGATGATGGGGAGGAGGAATTTTAAGTGAGTATTGAAGTCGACAAAACCTTGCAGGATCTGGAAGCGCTGCTCGAGGCTGCGGCGCGTCTGATGGAGGGCGGAGAGAACAAGCTTGCCGTGAGTCTGATCTATCAGGGGCTTGATAAAATCCGGAGCCTGTGAATTCATATAGAATCAAAGAAAGCGCTTCCGAACGGAGGCGCTTTTCTGTTGCCAAAAAAAGAAGAGACCTTCTGCATGCTGCCCGCGCGAATTCAAACATGCAGAAAGTCTCAACTCAAAGTTGGAAAAAGATTAATGATATTATACCATACTCAGTCAATATCAGCAAGAGAAAAAGAGCGAGACCAGCTTGGACAGAGCTGGCCTCAAGAGATATCACGAGAAGGAGCAATAAGGGGACGGTGTCAATGGATAGAATTATTATACCAGACTTCCGGCGTTTTGGCAAGAAAAAAGCTTCCCACACGGCGAGAAGCTTTTCCCTATAAAAAGACAAAACATGATATCCGAACACTACCGGACAGCTTTACATATAGAACAACTACACTCTGCGTCTGCGCAATCATTCCGCACGGCTTCCAGACCTGAACCCTACGCAGTGAGATCCAGAGCTTTCCGCATGCTGCATAGTCAGTTTATCAAAGACGGCGGCTGAAGTCAACCGAACATGTTCTTAGCCGCTCCGGTTTTCGAGCGGCCAAGAGGGAAAAATGATAGCGAAAAAAAGAAAAAGTTGACACTTTTTGTTGACACTCTCAAAAATGGCAAAAATGGGCTTTTGTAAAAAGTTCGGAAATGAAAAGAAAAGAGCTTGAAACTGTCAAGTTTCAAGCTCTAAAGTTGGTCGGAGTGCGGAGATTTGAACTCCGGGCCTCTTGGTCCCGAACTACGAGATAGGCTTGTGAAATCGTTATAAATTGTTCGGGAACTCTTGCAAATCCACCCTGATTAGTGTATTATTTAATCGTATTTTAGGGAATCGTAATTAATCGTAATTTTAGTTTGTTGACACTTTTTGTTGACACTTTTTCGGGAGGGGAACATGGAAGAAAAAACAAAAAAAGGTCGGGGAAAGATCATTGCCAACAAAAACAAAAAAGGCGAGGTTATCTCCTATCGGGTGAGATGCTGCGTCGGTCGTGACGAACATTACAAGCAACTCTGGAGAACCTGTACAATTCCACGTCCGGAGGGCCTGACTCCGGCAAAGGAACTCAAAGAAGTTGAACGGCAGGCCGATGCGTGGGAACAAGAGGTTCGCTCCGAATTTGAAAAGCACAAGGACAGGTTAACACAGGAAAGGTTATCCGTCAAGAACAAGATCACTCTTATTCAGTTTATTGATGATCATTGGATGGCAAAACACGTCAAGGACGGAAACCACACTCCAGATACAATTGCATTTTACCGCCACATGTCCGACGATATCAAGGACTACTTCAAAAATGTCAATCCAGTTCTCAGGCTCAATCAGCTTGACAAGGAAGACATACTTGATTATCTTTCCTATATGCGCAACGAAGCAAGGACGAAGCGTGGAACGCCCTACGGGAAAACTACGATTCAACATCACTTTTCTACACTCCGGAACATTCTGGAATATGCGGTCTACGTCGACTATCTCAAAGAAGATCCTTGCAAAAAGATCAAGCCGGGAGACCGTCCGAAGCGTGAAGCAAAAGAGATTGATTATCTCAATGAAGAGCAAGCAATACAGTTCCTTTCGTGTTTAGACTCAGAGGAAGAGCAAGCATACTGGACGAAGAATCACGGTTCACACTTGCGATGGAAGACCATGTGTAACACCCTGATTCTCACGGGACTGCGCAGAGGCGAACTTGTTGGTCTCCGGTGGCGTGATTTGGATAAAAAAGACCTTGCTTTGCACGTCCGCAGGAATGTAACAATAGATACTTCCCATAAGGATGAAAAAGACTCAGCGAAGAAACTGCATGTTGGAGAACTCAAAAACAAAGAAATCAAGACGGTCCCTATAAGCAAGTATTTACTTGGATTGTTCGAGGCGTTCTATACAGAGCAGAAAGCCAAATACGGCGACAAATTGACATCAGATTCTTATATTTTCTGCCGTGAAGGTGCTCCGGAACTGCCGGTCTATCCGACGACTCCGACAAGGTTGATGAGCAAATTTATTGAGAGATACAATCTCCCGGATGTTTCTCCACATGATCTACGACACACGGCAGCAACGCTGGCGATTGAAAGCGGCGCGAGTGTCAAAGAGATTCAAGCGCTGCTTGGGCATCGTGATCCAAGCGTGACTTTGCGGTTCTATGCTGCAATCAGTGAAAAAGCCCGAAGACAGACGATAGACGGGATAGAATCAATGCTGAGACCGCCAAAGCCTGAGAAGACCGAAGAGGCCGAAGAAAAAGAAGAAAAGACAGACGAAACCCGGAGTGAATAAGCTCCGGGTTTTTACTTTGGCACTTTTTTAACGTATACTATCGTTTTCTGTCGTAATTTTCAATTCAGTTTTTATACAAATTGTTGAATTCTGAAGCTCAAAAGATCATAAAATTCGCCACCTTGCCCAAAAACGAGGCGCGCAGTATAATAGTGAACGTAAAAAAACGATTTCAGAGGGAGACCGACGGAACGAAAAGAAAAGGAGGGAACATACATGTTCAGAACAATTCGGCAGGTCGCGAAGGAATATGACCTTTCCGAGACAATGCTGAGAACGCGTCTTGCAAACAAGAGGTTGCCGGGGTTTTATTCAGGCAATCGTTTTTTGGTCGACGTGGATCTTCTGCTTAAGCTGCTGCGGGAAGAGAGTGCAAAGAGCATTTCCGGCAATGAACAAGCGGTCTGATGGCCGATGGTATCAGGCGGACGGGACGGAACTGCGGGGTTTGGTTTGGTATCTCTTGTGGATGGCAAAAAGAGAGCAAAGGAGAGATATCATGATGGATTTATCAAAGCTGGGGGAGGTCGGCGCTTTCCTGTACCATTCCGGCGCAGTCGGGCAAAGCAATCCGAAGACAAGGCGCGACGTGTTGCTGGCGAAAGGGCTGGAAGACACTCCGGCAAACCGGAGGAAGGTTTCAAAATGGCTTGAAGCAGAACGGCAAGAGACCGTAATAATCGGTGATTCGTCCGGGCTGTATCTTCCGGCGACGAGGGAAGAAGTCGACAAGTACGTCAAGCTCCAGTCGGCAAGGGCAAAGGGCGTTTTCAGGACTCTCAAGTCCGCAAGACTTCTGCTGAAGGAAATGCCCGGTCAAATCGAGATGAACATGGAGACGGAGGGCGGGGCGGATGCCGAGACGCAAGGCGGCGCAGAACTGTAATATTCTGCCGTGGCTGTCGAGGCGGAGAGATAATACCGAGGGCCGTTTTTTGCAGGTCGGGAACTCCCTGTTGCTATCCGTAAAGGAAAAAGGGAGCGGAGCCGAGCAAAACCCATTTGTAAAACTGTCGGCTGGCGCAAAGGTCCTTTATTTGTGTATGGCAAACGAGGCTGCAGGTCATCGGTCATTTGAGTTTACGCGGGTGACCGCTGCAAAGTATGGTATTCCGAATTCAAACCTACGGCGCAATGTGGAGGAACTGATCAAAGCCGGACTCATCCAGCGGAACAGCGGGAAGACGGTCCGACAGCCAAATCATTACGAGTTTCTGCTTGACTGGAAGCCCAAAGATTAAAACTATAGACTGGCAATATATTGTAATATCTGTCCTATTTTGAGACAGTGCAAAGACGTGATAAAAACTCACTGGTTGTCCTAAAATAGGACAGTGCAAGAGAGAAAAAGCCGCTCCACTGTCCCAAAATAGGACAAGATAGGCGGGGTACACTGTCCTAAAATAGGACAGCCAAAATGAACAAGTGCAACGGGCGTCAACGGTCGTTGACCGAGAAAAGGAGAACAAAGTGAAAATCAAAAGATACGGCTCTGAAATTGAAGTGCTCCGGACAGAATACGTGCTGCTTGACAAGGCTTTAGATTCAGAGGGCGAGTTGCTCACGGAAGTGATGGAACGGGCACTGTTTATGGGCGGCGGTGCAATTCGGCTGCTGGAGCAGAGCGACGAGGAAGAGGCGCTTGCCCTTGCGAGGGATGCGCAGGACATCCTCGAGCAGGCTGGAAGACTGACAAGACCGTTCACGGCGGAAATCAAAAAAGGAATGATCCGGGTTGCAATCGACAAT
>OCTW011254878.1_pt1 | contig 10575 bp, 21 predicted proteins | sample 1539671 | NCBI WGS metagenome assembly OCTW01 (sample SAMN02144230, study PRJEB22623) | gut metagenome | biome: sheep rumen | host: Ovis aries | place: New Zealand
TGATCGCGCCGGGATTATTGCGCAAAACTCTTATCATGCAAAACAGAAAGATATTAATGGCGAGGATCACGAGGTATTTAGGCAGAATTCCGCAGCGAAGTATATGCTCTACTCTCTCACTTTGGTTGATCTTTACACAGATCTTGAAATTGATTACAAACAATCTTTGGAAACTTTTGAAAAGATAAACGGTGAAATTCTTGATGTTATTGTTAGTATGATCGATGAGCGTGAGAAGAAAGAATTTCAAATGCTTCTTGATTTTGCGTGTGATGATTTGCTTGTAAATGAGTATGAATTACATGCATTTATTCGTGATCAGGTAGAGCGGTTTGGATATTTGATTGGTACTACTCTTGCGCCTGTGTTGGAGAATATGGATTTAGATAGGATACAAGGGTTGATAGCAAAATATGCAGGATGATTTTTTATGTTGGTAAATAGTTGTATTGATTAATAATAATGGCGTAGATTTATACGCCAGGTGGAGGTGTATAAATTTATGGCAAATAATCAATTAGATAAAGTTGCATAGGATATACTATAGTTTAGTGCAGATTTATAGTCTGGCGCTTTTATAAAAGATTTGTGTAAAAAGATAATACCATATGTGGTTCAAGATTTAAATGATATTTTTACTACGAGTGTTGATAAATACTATGAAGCATATAAGCCGATATATTACAGAAGAACTGAGTCTTTTTATAATGCATATAGCATTAAATCAAATGACACTAGCATAACATTAGAATATGGCCCTGACACTATGCCAGATCATAGAGTATCCGGAGAATATATATATAAATATATGTTTTCAAAGGGATATCACGGTGGCGCTACAAGTGGCCCTCCAGATGTTAACGATAATCCATTTCCTGGTCCTATGGCATTACGCACACCTCCATACGGAGAAGATGCTTTTAGTTTGTGGAGTGAGAGAAAAGCAAAAAGGACAAAAGCTCCAGAGAAAATGATTGACGAGAATATTGCTGCGTATGAAAATGGAGATGCTAATTTTTCTGTATCTAATTTAATAGAAAGAGGCACGTATGCGCTTGACGAAACTTTATCTAAATACACGGCACTATTTAAATAAACGGAGGTGATTATATGTCGAAAACTATAGATTTAAGTAAATTATTTACTGGTGAAAATGATTTAACAAGAAAACTTGAGGCTGTTGCTAATACTGTTCAAGAAGCATCTAAGCAAATACAAAACCTGCAAAACGTGTCAGATAAACCAGTAAAGGTGAAGGTTGATACAAAAGAATTATCTGAAGCTCAAAAAATAATTCAACAATATGGTAAAGGTGGTCGCAGTAATTACCTTGTCAGTGAGGAATCTGCACTTAGAAATTTGACTCAAGCATATGAACAATACGGAAAAGCTATCTCAGACGCTCAAAAGAAGCAATCGAAAGGCGATGTGATTCGTTGGGCTGGTGCATATCGTGGTGCTGGATACGACACTAACAAAGTCAATAAAGAAGTTTTTGATCTAGCTGATCAATTATATAATTCATTTAATGTAAAACAGGCGGGTGGCAAAACAACCAATCAGATGCACTACTATTCTCCAGAATCCATGAAGATATTATTCGATGCTATGAAATCTGAAGCTGGTGGAGAATATGATTTTTCTAAGAATGAATTATATTGGGGGAAAACAAGGCGAGATACCAGTATTGGAAAACAAGTAAAAGAGAAAATCAAAAGTGATATTCAATAGGGTGTTGAAGATGCCTCAAAAGAAAAAGTAGAAGTCCCGCTTGATGATATCTTAAACGTTGATATTACTAAAGCTGGCACTACAATATAGAAGAAAATTGATACTTTACGAAATCAATTAGAAAAATCAGCAAATACATTCTATGATAAAAAGGGTGAATTAAGGTCAAAAGGGAAAAGTGAAGACTAGATTGATTCTTTTATAAGAAAATACTCGGATTATTATCAGTATATGAATCGTATTGGCGCCAAAGTAGAACAAAGGATTTAGAATGTATATGATAATATTTCCGCTTTTAGCGAAAGAAGTGATGATGAGATTAATCCTTTAAAAGCGTAGAGGATGACTCAATCTAAAATTTTAGTTGGTTAGCTTTGGTCTAAAGCAGAGAGAAAAGCGAATGCACAACTTACGCTCGGAATTAAACCTTCAGCAAAAGCCACTGAATCCGGCGAAGCCGCAGGCGAAAAAACCGCCGAAGCCATGAGAAAAGCTGGAGAGGCGGCGCAGGAAGCCAAAGAAAAGGTGTAGTAGGTTGGTTAGAATGGCGAAACAGCCGGAGAAAGAGCGGCGTCAGGAATGGAAAAAGCTGCGGCGGCAGCAAAAGAAGCTGGACGTGAGATGGAACAAGCTGGCGAGGCTGCGAGATCCGCCGCTGCAGAGGAAAAGCCAGCCGCCGAAACCGCAGCTGGTAAAGCAGCTGAGGCACATCGAGAAGCCGCCGCTGCTGCGGAAGAACATGCAGAAAAAGCTAAGGAAGCTGCTCAGGCAGAGGAATAGGTTGGTAAGAAAAAAGGGGAGGTTCAAGCTCAAAGTAAGCCAGCTGAAAAGGAATACACGCAGCTCGAACTGCTAACAGAAAAGCTTCGTTAGGAAGAAGCTGAGTTAGATAGATTACAAAAAAAAGCCGATGAAACCAAAGCGGCTTTTGATCGTCTGGCCGATGCTCAAGATTAGATCCACAATCTAAGAGATGTGCAGGCGATTGTGCATGGCGGGGAAAAGAGCGATGGCACCATAATTCAGAAGAATGAATTTGGGTTTGAAGGTAATACTACTGCCCTATCAAGTCTTGTTCGTCAAAAAATATCTGAAGGAAAAATATCAAAGGCGGCTGCGTATTATGGAGAATACGTAAAAGCTGGAGGTACTGGGTAGTTCTTTGATGTATCGGGGACAAAAGATATCACAAAAGAATTAAAAGATCGTTATGATGCTATGGTATCTGCTATTAGCCAAGATTCTACTGCTTTGCTTGAAGAGTTAAAATCCGCAACCGATGCTGTCAGAGAACAGCGAAGCAAAGTCGATATGGTCAAAGAAGCGGTAAAAGCAGAGCGTGCTCAAGTGCGAGAACAAAAGAAATTCGAAGCAGAGATGGCTGCTGAAAGTAAGGCCGAGTGGTCGCAAGGTCTTAATGCAAACGCCATAGCCGGAGTTGAAGCGTATATAAAGAAAGCTAAAGCGCTGCGCAAAGAGGCATATAACGAAACAGAGGCACTCGCATAGGCGATGGATCTTGTCGGCAAAATCGAAAAGCGTGATATCCCAGGGTTAATGGATCAGTTTACAAAAGATACCCATGAAAATAACGCATTGCTTGGCAAGATGACTGGGATGCAGGTAAGGAGTCAAAAACAAAGAAATGAAGCCCTTCGGTCATTAGATCAAGATCAATACGATAAATTGATTAAGGATAGAGTAAGGAATGTCAATACAGCCGCCGAAGAAGGTGCAAAAGAAGCAGAAAAACAATCATCATCCAGTAGAACATCATAGGCTAATCAAGAAAATGAATCACAAATATAGCTCTTGGGGACGCTGGAACAGGTTGAACAAGCATATAAAAATATGCTTGCAGCAAAAGAAAGATACAATCAAGCGAAAGCGACAAAAGAAAGTTTCGCAGATATAACCGAGCGTAGTCCATTAATTTATGAACGCAGAAGAAGAGCGTATGATGCGTTTGATTCATCTGTTACAGATTATACAGACGCATATAATCAATATCTTGGCTATTTTAACTCAAAGCAAGATGCTGAAGCTTGGGGTAACCAATATGATGTAACCCATATTAAAGAAGCCGTTAAAGAAGAAGAAGACGCCACAGTTAGATCTCAATCAGCAATCCGAGCCGAAATACAAGAGACCAACGAAATAATCAAAGAACAAGAAGCATATTTTGAAAGAGTTGCAGCAGCGAATGATTCAGTACAGTTTAAACATAATAATAAACGAAAAGCCTTAAAAGAATTAAAAGAAACATCTGCTGAGTATTCTGAATTACGAGAAAATCCAGATAAATTTGATGAACTGGAGACTGCACGAAGGGTGTTTAGATATCAAAATGCTGGCACACATGCAGAGTAGCTACAACTTGATCCGGAGACAATTTCTCAATACTGGACTAAAATTCCAATTGATGAATTTAAGGAATAGACAAAAGCTTTCCAAGAAGAGTCGGCTCGTCGACGCGCTGTATTGTCTGAAGCAAGAGATAAATTACAAGAATTAACTATTGAGTATAACAAAGCTGAGGTTGCCGCTCTTCAATCTGAACTTGGTACAACGATTCGTAAAGAAACGAATAAAATTAATAGAGAAATTAAGGCTTATCAAAACGGTGTTCTAGAAACGCAAAGTCATGAGAATTAGAAATTAATTTTAGAGAAGTATGATAATAAACAACGAGAATCTGCTTCCGAGTATCTGGATTTTCAATCTACCGATGCTTATTCGCAATTAGATGAAAAAGGAAAATCTTATGTTGATGGTTTAATTTAGGCGTATCAAAAACTGGAGATGATTAGAAATGATGGTGGATTAGAATATCTCCAGATGCTTAAAGAAGAAAGGGCAATAACCGAAGAGATCGCTGGTATAAAAGAAAAAGTATACAATGTGCAAGATGCTGGTAAGAATGGAGAAGCCGTTGATGTTGAGAATCTTACATAGTATAGAGACGCTATCGATTCAATCATTGAACGATTGCAAAAATTTGACGTTGAAAAATCTAAAACATATGGAATATTTGGATTATCAAAACATGAGGCTGGATCTGGGGATATTCAAAGACAAATTGATTCATTACTTTAGATTAAAAACGAAATTGATTCCGCAATTGAAACCGCCGGTCGCACATCTCCTTCGGACAAAGCCAGGTCTTTTGCTACAGATATTGAGTCTTTGGAAGGTTATTCAAATGCCAATAGAGATTTTATAGGCCAGCTTATTACTGCTGTCTACAATGGTCAAAAAGAGTACGACGCGGCTATGGAAGAACTTCGTTCTCATATCGCTCAACGTCAGGAAGAAATACGTGCTGAACAAGAAGCACAAGCTAAAAGAGAAAAAAGTGTTAGATTTGGCGAAGACATAAAATCACTGGAGAATTATGGATATGCAGAAAAAGATTTTATTGAATAGTTAACTATGTCAGTTTTAGCTGGTCAAAAAGAATACGACGCAGCAATGGATGAACTTAAATCTCATATTCAATAGAAACGGGCTGAGTTTACAGCTTTAGGAGAAAAAGCAATTAGAGATAATGCAGAAATAGATAAATATGATTCTCTCGCTAAACCAATATTTGAATCAATGGGAATTAATGGTAGTGATGTTCGTCCAGAAGCATATTATCAGTTTGTTAATGCGATTCGAGACGAGAGCATTACTGGTGAAGAAGCTGTTAGACGTTTTGCCGATGCGATGGGGTATGCTTATGATGAGGCAAATAAGAAGTGGTCGAAAATAGGCACACAGCAATTATCTTTAGATGATGTAATATATCATGCTGGACCAGTATCACGACTTAATAAAGCTGAGACTAATGGCAGGTTTTATGGTTCTAACAGAGGTACTGGCTATTATGGTACAGGGCATTATTTTGTAGATTCTGCTACAAAACATGAGCTAACTAGTAATTCTTAGTATTCAAAGCAGCCTTTTACAAGTGTAGATATTTCGCAATATGATAATTTGTTTTAGGCAAGAACAGATGATATTGCTAGAAAGTTACATGATTTTTTATAGAATCTAACAAGATATACACAGGGCGAAGATAGATATAATATAGATGAATTATTTGAGTAGTTTGAAGCTGTATTTGGAAAATCTGTATTAAATATGGAGTAGTTTTCAAATAAGTTATCATCTCTCAAATCTTTTATGGAAAATTCATCTTTGGAGGATCGTAGTGATTCTGTATCTACTCAATTTATGAAGTCGCTTGGGTATGGCGGTGTTGATACTCGAGGCACAAGATATGCTGACACAAGATATGGTACTGTTATATATGATTTAAAAGAAGAATCCATTTTGCAAGCAAATATAACCGATGAAATAGAAAAACAAGGTAATATGCTTGAAAAACGTAATTATGCTGCTGGCGAAGTGTGGGATAAAAATACTGATTAGCATATACAAGGAATTTTAGATGAATAGAAAAAACGACAAGAAATACAAGATGAGTTTAGAAAATTATATCCTGGAACAGATGTTGAAGATAATTTAAATAATGCCAAAAATAGATTAATAGAAATAGATGAAACAATAGCCAGATGTACATAGTCAATGCAAAATGCAGATGAAGAGGCAAAATCATTTTTGTCAGCTATAACTGCAATTGAGCCTGATCTTATATTTGATCAAAGTGATGAAAATGACGAAGCAAATAGGATTCGTGAATCGATGAAAGAACGTATCGATTCGCTTTAGCAGGAAAGATCAGAATTAGAAGCGACTATTCCAGTATTATAGGAAAAATATGATATTGAAATAGTGAAGGCTCGTGAGGCGTGGGAGCAAGCAGAAAAGAATGTACTTGCAAGATACAGTGGTCAATCAGAGAATCCCTCTCCCGCCGACCAACACCGCGAACAACAACAATCCGCCGAAGATGCTGCTACATCCGAAGAACATCTTAAAGAAGCTACTGAAGCAGCTGCGCAAGCCGGAGCAAGCTCAGGCGATGCAACGTAGCAACATCAAGAACAGGCTCAATCAGCCGAGGATGCTGCTAGTGCCGAAGAACACTTAAAGGATGCTACACAAGATTCAGCCGGTGCCACTACAGGTTCAGGAGTCGCCTCTGATGCTCACAGGCAACAAGAAGAAGCTGCGAATGCCGCCACTGATGCTGAAGAAAAATTAAAAGGTGCAACCGCCGAATCACAACAAACTGGGTTTTAGGAAAGCGGCGCTACTCATGCCCATCGAGAACAGTAGAAAGCTGCTGAAGATGCCGCTGATGCTGAAAAGTAGTTATTATAGATATATAATGAAGCTGAAGCTGGTGTAAATGGTGCTAGATTAATTAATGAAAGATATATAAATAATGATAAAGCCAGAACCAAAACCTATGAAATAGCAAAAGGCTTAACTGCTACTGGCGTGTATGTTAAAGACGAAGAAGGTAATTGGTCTAAATCTGCACAATCAGTATCATATACTGCAAATTATAATACGTTACTGCAAGATACTGTTAAATGGACGAAGGCATTAGAAACTGCACAAGCATCATTAAATCTTGCATATGAAAAATAGTCCGATAAAACAGTGATAGATTCTCTTCAAGCATAGATTAAGTATTATCAAGAAATGATTGATAAGAATAATGAGCTTGCAGAAGCGTTTTCTCGTATCTCTTTAATAAGAAGTCATGAGACTGGAAATCTTCCTTATACAAAAGAACAGTATGATTCAGATGTTAAGCAACGCACAAAAGAAATATAGCTTTAGGTTGCTAAACAATCCGCAGAGCAAATCGAACGACAGCAAGCTCGGAATGAAGCATAGTTAAAGAAAGAGCAAGCTGAGAGAGATAAGGCAAACACATATGTCGCTCAGTAGATACAAAGATTAAGAGATGTTGAGAATAAATATGATTATTCTGTAAATGCGCAAGCTTCACGCGGCATTGGTAAAAAGGATATTGATGAAAGCGGTAATATAAAGGCCGGATCGAATTTATCATAGTTTTAGGAGAAAGTTAGAGCATTAGAATCATTCCTTGAAGGTATGCGCGATGCAAAACTAGATCCTAACGCAATGAATAATGTAATTACCATGTTCGGAGAATTAAAGAGATTTGGGGATAACGCATATCTTGAAGAAACAGCGAAAAAAGGGGATCTTAGTCGTCAAAGTGTCGATTCGATGAAAAAAGTTTTGACGGAAAATATAGGATCATTTATCTCTACTGCTAAATTATCGAAAGGTGATACTTCTGGTATCCAAGCTGTAGCGGAACAGGTTTAGCAGTCTATTTCAGGAATGGTTTCCGGCGATGAAGTATCTGCTGCTTTCACTAAGTTGAAAGAATTAAGAGCGGAGCTTAAAAGAATTAACGATGAGGCAAGACTTGATCAACAAGCGCAAAAAGAGACTGCTGCTTAGTATGATGAATATATAAATAAGATCCAAGCTCTTATTGATGCTAGGTCATAGTTAAATTAGATTTAGGCAAATCAAATAAATGGCGAACCTGGTGAAACGTCTATGGAAGAAGGGCTTGAAAACGTTAAGAATAAAGCAATCGAAGCAGAACAAGCATTTGATGCTTTGATTGAAATGTGGAGAAATGGGATTATTAAAGATTCTGATTTTTACAAAGCGTCAGATTTATTCTATTCTGAAGATGCAAATCAGGGTTCAATGAAATCTCGCACAGAATATGCTAAAGCATTTGCAAAAGCGATAGAAGAACTTGGGAACTCGTATATAAAACTTGCCGATGCACAAGAAAAGGCGAATCATTCAAAGACAGCTGCTGGTAGGGAAATTGGTAAACAAGAAGTTGAGCGTATCAAAACCAGGCAAGAAGAATTAAAAACAAGGCTCGGCGGTTACAACACAGATGAGAATGAATATATAAAACAGTCACAAAATATAGCCAAACTTAAAACTGATGAGTATGAAGAAAAGCGTAATGCCACAGTAGATACTAGAGGTCTTGGCTTTGGTACTGAAGATAATATTGAAAAGACTTGGGATGTTCTGATCCAAAAGGCTCAACAATATCAACAAATTCTTTATAAATCGCAATCTGGAGCCACTCTCACGGTAAATGAAAAGGCTACGCTTGAAAGTCTTGCGCCATTATACGAAGAAGCTGAAAAGCAAGCGTTAAAAATGGGTGACGCTTTTGATAAATACAAAGATAAATATAACGAGATGCGTAACTAGATGAGTTTACGTAGTGATGCCATTGCAACTCAGACGATAGAGAATCTTGGCAAACAGATTGGCGGACTGGAAGCCCCTGGTAGGACAATGCCGGATCTATATAATGAGAAGGTTGCGGAATTAAGAGCTAATCTTGAGTAGTTAAAATAGATCGATATAGAAAATCCGGAATGGTTTACGACATTAGACAAAATAAATGCTGGCTTATAGGACTTAGAAACTAATCGTAATGCAATGGTAGCTGACGATAATAGAACTGCTACGCTTGATCGGCAAATGTCTGTTTGGTTATCTAAAAACACTAAGGCTGGTGCGTACGGTGATCAGGTTCGCATACTTTAGCAGCAACTTCATGAAGCCGCAAGTGCTGGAGATTAGGACAGGATTGCGCAAGGGTTTGAGAATATTCGTGCTAAAGCTGCCGAAGCTGGGAAAACCGGCCTTTCATTTACTGATGGCCTTATTCGTAGATTCAAGAGTCTCGGTCAATACCTTCTCAGTTTTGCAAGTTTTTATCGTATTATCGGTATCTTAAAACAAGCAGTAAACATTGTTAAAGAGCTAGATACTGGTTTAATGGAAGTCCGTAAGGTTGCGTAGGAATCTACGACAACTCTTAAAGACTGGCAAAAGACCACATTCAATCAAGCTGATATTGTCGGTGGTAATGCGACACAAATTGAAAAAAGTACCGCTGCCTGGTTAAGGCTTGGTAAATCCTTTGAAGAATCACAAGAAGCCGCGCAAGCATCTGTAAAACTGCTCAACGTATCTGAATTTGAGAATATCGATGATGCTACTACCTCTCTCGTTTCCATGAGGCAGGCTTTTGATGATTTAACGTATGAAGATTTTATCGATAAGTTAAATGGCGTTGGTGATAATTTCTCGTCAAGCACCGATCAACTTGCTCAAGGTATGCAGAACGTATCTGCTGTGCTTAAAGTACAAGGTAACGATATCGATCAAAGTTTAGCGCTTTTGACTGCCGCAAATGATATCACACAAGATATGTCAAAGGCATCTATGGGCGTTCGTACTATTGCTCTTCGTATTGCTGGTACTAAGGAGGCAAAAGAAGAACTCGAAGAACTCGGCGAGGACACTTCCGACTTCGTTGTACAAACACAATCAAAAGTTGATGCATAGGTGAGAAACCTTACAAAGACCGAATCAAACCCGAATGGTATAAGTGTACTTGATGAAAATGGTCGATTAAGAGATACATATGACGTATTGCTTGATATTGCAAAAGTATATGATGAAATTGTTGCTAAAGATGATCAGATGGGTACCAACACATCTAACGCATTACTTGAATTACTGGCAGGTAAAACTCGAAGCAACATTCTTGCTTCTATCCTCCAAAACCCATAGCTGCTCGAAGATGCTTATGAGTAGTCAAAAAATAGTAAAGGGATTGGTCAAAAAGAGTTAGACGTCTATCTCGACTCTGTTGAAGCAAAAATGGCAAAGATGCAGAATCGAATTCAAGAGTTGGCATATACTGCATTTGATTCAGATTTCATCAAAACATTTATTGAGGGATTAACAGAAGCATTAAAAATAGTTACAAAGATTGTAGATACGGCAGGTCTTCTTCCAACGTTACTTGGAGCTGTTGGAGGATTTGCCCTTTAGAAGAGCGGATTAGGAATT
>OCTW011602221.1_pt1 | contig 10575 bp, 10 predicted proteins | sample 1539671 | NCBI WGS metagenome assembly OCTW01 (sample SAMN02144230, study PRJEB22623) | gut metagenome | biome: sheep rumen | host: Ovis aries | place: New Zealand
GCCCAGCTCTGTGAAGTTCTGCGCCAAGATTGGCATGAACTACGCATCTTGTTCTCCATTCCGCGTGCCCATCGCCCGCCTCGCCGCCGCGCAGGCAGCTGTAGAGGAATAATCGAAAGATGCTGATAATTAGCGAAATACGAGGCAAGTACTTGGAGAATAGGTACTTGCCTCGCTTCTTTTTGCTCATATTCTGCACTTATATGTGCAGAACGTAATTATTAAAACTATGGCAACGCTTAAACCCACAGTTAAGTCAAAACTAAAGACAGGGATGTACATTGTCTACATATCGAAACCACTAAAAGTAGAAAAATACGGCTAAATGCTTGCATTTAGACAACAGGAGTGATAAAAAGAATTTCTTTTTGTCACTTTTTTACTGTTTGATGTTGTTATATCGCACTTTTTTTGTAAATTTACCGCCAAATTATCAATAACAAAAAAATGAAACCTTCCGATTTTATACATCCCGAAGATGCAGCTGCTCTGAGACAAATGGAGGGAATCCCTGGCTTTGCAGCATTGGTCAAGAAAATCTTGGCCATTGGCATCGAGAACTTGCAGTATGGTGTGAATATGGCATCCACCATACGGTTGTCGGAGCAGCAACTGCCAAAGATTTACCGTCATCTGACCCCGATTTGTCAGCGATTGGGTATTGCTGAGCCGGAGTTCTATCTCCAGATGGATCCCAATCCCAATGCATGGACAATGGGTGATACTCGTATTTATATCGTTGTCACCTCAGGATTGCTGGAGATGATGAGCGATGAGGAACTGGATGCCATCCTCGCCCATGAGTGCGGCCATATCCTTTGCCACCACGTGCTCTACCACACCGTGGCGCAATGGATTAGTAGCGGATTGGCTAATCTGGGAATCTTGGGAACGCTGGCTACTCCTGTTCAGTATGCGCTGCTCTATTGGTACCGCAAGAGTGAACTCTCTGCTGACCGTGCTGCAAGTATCATCACATCACCGAAGGTGGTGGCCAGTACGATGGCACGATTATCGGGCGGACCTAAGAGCATCACGTCGCAGATTGACCTGAAGGAGTGGGCATCACAGGCTGACGAATACGATAAGATACAGAACAACGGGCTGTGGAACAAAACCCTGCAGTTAGCCGTGATAGCCGGTCTCGACCATCCGTTCTCTGCCGTTCGTGTGCGTGAGATTCTGAAATGGGGCGAGAGTGAGCAATATCGGATAATCAAGAATGGCGGAACGATGGATAGCCCTTCTAGTCGTACCTGTCCACGATGTGGCAGTGCTGTAGATGTAGGCTGGCGTTTCTGCCGTAACTGCGGATGTCAGCTTTAACGTGTATCTAAACTCTCCAATTCTTGATAAAACTAAAAACTATACGACAATGATATTCAACGAACAAGGATTTATTGACATTGACGAGATGATAGCCCAGGAGCCGTCGTTTCAGAAAATCATGGCAGACGGGGTGGTGACAAGTGACGAGTTGCGTGAACAGACCAACCGCGTCATCGACCTGCTCCATGAAGTAGAGAACCGTTTTAGCGAAGAGGACCAACTGTTGGTAAAACGACTCTTTGCTGAAACCAATGTTCTTTCAGTCATTTACCATCAGTATGAACTTCAAAACATCGGATGAATTATGGCAACATATAGCAAAAAGAAACTGTTGGCAGCGCACCCCTCGCAGATTAATTCCATTGCAGAGGCTATCCAAAACGACTTTGTGCGCGACGGCTTTGAGGTGAATGTCGATACGCTGATGAGTGGCGGCAAGGACATTAGTATCACCAAGGGCAACCTGTTTAAGGCCGTCCTCGGTATGCGTTCTGCCCTGAAGGTCACGCTCATTCCTCAGACCGACGGTGTGCTCTTCGATGCTAATGTGGGTATCTACGGTCAGCAGGCCATCCCCACCGTCATCTCCATGCTCTTCTTCTGGCCGGTACTCATTACCCAAATATGGGGCTTAGTGGAGCAGTCCTCCCTCGACGACCGTGCTTTGGCACTGGCAGAGCAAACTATTGCAGGAGGTGTATCATCCTTTACCACCGCATCATCCTTCGCCTCTGCCTCCACTGGCATCCATAAGTTCTGCACCAACTGCGGCACCAAGACCGATGGCACCTCCAAGTTCTGTCCGGAGTGCGGGGCGAAGTTGGGGTAAACAGTTGTAAGAAAGCAAGGCATAGCATAGGCGTACCTTAGGCGTAGCATAGACATACGACATATGGATAAAACAGTGAGCATAACAGCCCATAGGCAAGGAGATGGCAAGGAGTTGGCAAACTCTAGCCATACTCTACCTAGCTGTTTGAGTATGCCTAGAAGCAGGGTAGAAGCAGGCAAGAAGCAGCCTAGAAGGAGCCTAGAGTATGGCTATAGTTTGGAAAAGGTGCTCCTTTACCCCTCCTTAGGTGCTCCTTTAGTGTTCCTTTTGCCTCTTTATGATGGCTCGGAGATGCTTCGAAGTGGGTACGTAGAGGGCTTGAAGATGGCTCGAAGATAGCTTGAAGGTAATAACAGAAACAAAACATCGTTGACAGATGAAGGACTATATACAGATTGGAATTGAGAAGGGACTTATCTCGCTGAATGAGGATAGGTCGTGGATCACATACGGCTATCAGAAGAAGGAGCGGAAAGTTTTTCTCCACATGAAGTGCGTCCGCGATACTGCCATGCTCTATTTCGGAGGCTCCGCCGGCCAGCAGCGTGTACCAGCCTTCTATCTCGAAAACTTCGACCTTTCCCTTCCTCCCAAAGAAAAGCAGATGGAGATAGCGCGCCACATCAATGACCTGCGCCAGCGAGCCAAGACCTTGCAGGAAGATGGCAAACGCCAACTTGATGAAGCGAAACAAGAAGTGGAAAGGATGATATTGAAAGATGAATAGAAGAAAGAAAAACAATAATCGTTAGGATAAACTGTATGGCCAACAAATATGATATATTCATTAGTTATAGGAGCGAGGATGGAGCTCAATACGCGCGTATCTTACAGATGCAACTAGAAAAGACGGGGTATCGTGTATTCCTTGACTACGATGAACTGAAAAGAGATCGCTTCGGAGATGATATTTCTCTTGCAATCAAGTCTGCCCCTATTTTCCTTATGGTGCTTACGCCTCTATATTTGGAACGTTGTAAGGAAGACGGAAACTGGATAAAGCGGGAAATAGATTTGGCTATTGAGGAAAATAGGCATTTTGTACCCATCAATCCCGACCGTCGATTTAAAGGTACTCCAGATGGTGTTGGAGCAGCATTAACAGATGTGGTTGAGAATTATCAGCATTCAATAATTGATTTTGGTCCCACGTTGAAGGTTACATTTGACCTAATGGTAAAAAACCAAATTCGTCCTATTGTAAAACCACGCTTTAAGATCAAAATGTGGTGGATGATATTCTTTACCTGCCTAATAGTCTTGATGATATCCGCATTAATAGGCTATCAATATTATGAGAATTTCAAACTGAGTAAAATGCGTACTGATATGGAGAAAAAATATAGTGACTTTGGACTGAAACTTTCTCCAAATTTAACAGCGCTTCAGATGGCAACCATAGATGATATTTTGGATAATATGCAACCAATAAAATATGATTCTCTATGGATAAGTAAGTTTGAGTTTACTTGTGGGTGGTGGTATGGCATATATGATGAGACATGTAGTGAAGACAGTGTTTATATACCTGTAACAGGAAAGTCGTTTGGCGACATCTTTATGTTTATTGGCGATTTGGCAGAGAAGGCAAAGATGACAAATTTCTCATTCTCACTACCAAGTGTTGAAGAGTGGCAGTCTGCTGCCAGAGGTGGAGAATACAACGACAATACGGTTTATGCTGGCAGCAACAATATAGAGGATGTCGCATGGTACAAAAGAAATTCTGAGGGACATGTTCATCCCAATGACCAAGAGCGTAAAGACCCCAACAGGTTAGACCTTTTCGATATGTGTGGAAATGTGGCCGAATTGTGTAATGGGCACTTTGAAGGCGGCTTATGTGTGGCTTATGGCGGTGATTTTAACTCTCCTGCTTCAGAGACCATGATAACTTCCTATAAAGAGGTGGATATGGATGCAAAAGAAGAAACAATAGGTTTCAGATTGGTTATTAGGCGATAAAATGAGATGTTATGAGAAAGATTTGGTTTATGTTATTATTTTGCTCATTGGCTGCGCATGCTCAGCAGTCTGAGTCCTCTGATTTTGATGCCGTCATGAACGCTTGTATTGAAATGAGTGATGCTGTAGCAACACAAGACACAATTGCCTTACGTAAGGCATCAAATGCTCTAAGAACTTGCCAAACATCGCTTTTCGGCAGTTTGGTGTCTGATGATGAAGGCGTACAGTCCTCATTGAATGGACATTTCCTTTTTGAACCAGAGTTTGCAGACGGACTGGTAGAAGGAAAAGACATTTATGAAAGTGCAGACAGTATTTTGCTTGTTAAACTTTTCACAACACAAAGTAAAGGACAAACACCAGATGGCTCTATTAAGACAAAGAACGTGTTAGTGAAAGCTGGACAAAAAGCTGCGTATTCCTTCTCTGCAACGGGATTTCAGAAGATTGGCGTGGTTGCCGAGCCTGGCGGTCTTGTCACAATGAAGATACATGTAACCAACAGATTAGGTCTCAATAAAGATTATAGTGATAAAGAAAAGGTACTTCAGGGCATGCCTTACAGGCGACATACCTTTGAACTGCCCAGCAATTGTCAGAATAAGGTGAGCCTTGAAATCTTCAATCGTGGGAAAAAAGACTCTAGTTTCGTAGTGATAAGTAATTAGTAAAAGAGAAATCTTTATGTGTAGTATAAAGTTAGGAAGAAAAGTTGCGATGTTGCTTTCATCACTATTCTTGTGTGTTGTTACAGTGTTAGGTAACCCGTCGTTGTCTGTATCTGAACAGATAGAAAAGCACCGAGAGTGGGTAAGGACTCATGTCCCTAAACCTGACACATTGAACGTAGAGGATTTGCTGGTTGAAACAGCCAAAGCTATCAGAACATCCTGTTTGGAAGATGCTTATGTTGACATCATTCGTTACGCAGGCTTAAAACTGAAACTTAGTCCATTGGTTGAATATGCAAACTTAAGACTAATGAAAGGTATTGACAAAGACGATAGCCTTGCACGTCAGTGTTTAAATATTTTGTCTGATAAATCTGCCGAGTTGAATGTTCCTTATGCAACTGCATACATAAAGTGTTGCATCATGAATACTGCCCCAAGTTATCAAGAGCAACAAGAGGCCATCAATATGTTCCATTCAGTGACACAAGTTCTGTATGAGACGAAACCTTCGTCCAAAAACAAGGAACTCTGGTTGTATGCTCAGTTCTCAAAAGTATTGGCGGCCTCACAACGTACCTTTGAGAATCCGTTGGTGTTTGAGAAATTCAGGTTATTGGCGGCAGAAATAATCTGCTTCTACCATGAAACGCATATCATCTCTGATATACGGGCCGCACTATACAGGGATATGGATTTATATGGTTTAACCTTGCAACTATATCCCAATTATCAGGCATATATCAACAGTAATTTAGCGGCAAAAAGGGACTCTATATTACAAGGTAATTATTTGTTATCCTATCTGACGGATGACTCTTCAGATGAAGGGTATTCTGGTAGAGTGAGAGGTCTCTGGGCTGCCATCCGTATTCTAGAAAAGCACTTGAATCCATATCATCCTGATGTTTTAGGACTGAAACAATATTATTGTCTTTATGAAGATGAAATACAAAGTGGAATTCAAGAGCAGGTGAAATCAATCAATGATTATTCTCAGGCGTATTATGGAAAAGATAGTTATGAGGCCGCCTATGTAAATTCTATGGTGCGCTATTATAATGCAGGTCATCAATTGGGTGGTGAAACAGACTACCTGTCTGATTTCGAGACAATGAAGCAATACGTTTCCGAGTCATCTGAGGGATATTTAAAGATGTTAGGACTAGAGTTGTCGTCACAGCTTGCATTCGGTAATATAGATAATGCTATAAGACTTTCAAGGGAGATAAAGGAAAAAGCCAAAGAGATATACGATGATGATAAGATAAAAGAGCTGTCATGCTGTGTGATGGACTGGTTCTTTCAAAAGAACGGCATTACAGGCTATGAAACCGCATTTGACGATTTAGTGAGCGAATTTCTGGACTATTGCTCTTCTAATATAAGTTTTGAGACCATAGGACTTGGAAAAAATCTTATCAAAATAGCAGGTGATTACTTTAATGATGCCGCAACTGCCCTACGACTTCAACGTCAGATTTTGCTTGTTATGCAACAGTTAGTTGACAAGCATCATCCACTCTTTGCCTTTGAATACCTATTATATGGTAGCATGGCCGCCTCGGCATTTCCTGTGCCAGCTTTGACACTTGATGGAAGAGAGGATGCGGAATCTTTATCCTCTGATATAATAGACGTAGCAAGTTCTGTTGATGGGGCTTTTGCATATTCAACGGCTGGTCGATATATGTTGTATTGCGGACATCCCAATAAGGCTAAACAGTATCTGATAAAAGCTCTTGACATTTTTGAGGTTAAGAGCCATGAGAAAGGATTGTCTCATGAAGAACAGGAATCGAATAGGTATTATTTGGCGAGTATGTATTCTCAGATGCTACAATTGTGTAATACTCAACCTGAGTTGCGCGATTCTATTAATTATTACGGTGAGAAACTTATTCAAGCCTTTGGAGATGGCTTTGATTTTCATCCGTCTTTTCATTCTGGCATATATTCTGCTTTGTCAGGTTATTATATGTACAATAATAGAGTTGCTGAATCGGAGGTAATCCTTAATAAATGTCTGGCCTACTACGATAAGTATCCTAATGCCACTATTGACGGTTTTTATGTACAGTTGGTAAAAAACTTAATCATGATTTATGGTAATCACTATAATAACATGGATAAATGTTTGCAATTAGCAGAAAGAGTGGAGAAAGATATTCAAAAGATACAAGACTGGGGGAGCTATGAGAATCAGGTCGTTCTTTTAGAGATGATTTATGACCTACTTGAATATAAAAATCCCTATGATGTAAGATTGTTCAATTATATGAATAATCTCAAGAGTACGATAGACAGGTATTTGGCAGCTTCCAGAAATAGCGATAATGTTTGGTTCAATCATAGTCTTTATCTTCATACCAAGATGCTGCGTTTTGCACGTGATGAACAAATGTACAGACAATGGTTTAGTAATTATTCAGAGGGAGAGATATATGAGACTCAGTTCTGGAATCCTCTTAAACAGGTTATTATAAATTATGTCATTCCAGACTTGCTAAAGATGGAAGACCGGCTAAAAGAAATATCTCCTCAAAACTATATGATGTCGCCATTTTATTCCCAAATTCTTTTGAACCTTGCCATTGCTAATCAAAAATGTACAAACGATAAGTTGTTTGCCGAAAGGTTATACAAGGAATTGGCAGAATGTAATAAACAATACGGCTTAGCTCTTTTAGGTAATTTCTATTTAGAAGAGGACAATGTTGAGAAAGCCATTGAAATCTTTGAGGAATATGAAAAGACTTTTTTAAATGGTTCCCAAAGTAATGGCTTTGGACTGCTTAGGGAAGAGGAATTATATTCTTGCCTTTTTATAGCTTATTATAGGGCAGGTGAATACGAAAAATCCCTTAAACCAGCATTGGCTTGTTATAACAGTATTCAAAGTCTAATAGAGAAGAATATAGATCTCTTTACAGAAAGCGAGCGAGAGGCCTTCATGGTGAAAAATGGAGGAGGTGGAGGTGTTATGCTTCAGGCTTTGTTGCCTCATCTGCCAGAAAAGTTGTCTTCTACTGTGTATAATGTTGCCTTGAGAGAAAAAGGAATGTTGCTTCGAGCATCAGAAAGAATTCGCCAGTCTATTCTTGCTTCAAACGACTCAGAACTCAAGAGTTCTGTTGATTCTCTGCGTTTCCTCAGACAGCAAATCATGATGCAGACAGACAATTCGCCTCAAGTACAGAACGAGACCCTTCAGTTGAGAGAGAAATATGAAAAGTTGGAGCGCTATGTTTTAAGGGCTTCGGAACCATATCGGCAGAAAGAAGATGTCATACCAACCTGGGAGGAAGTAAGAAATGCCTTGAAGAAAGACGAAGCATGTGTGGAGTTCGTACTAACGGATTCTGCTACTTATGCTTTGGTGATAACTTCCAACTCAAAAACTCCTCAAGTCGTTTCACTCGTTAGGCATGAGGATATTGCTGGCATGATGGAGAAGAGTAATCAAGTGAAACCTGACGAGTTGGCTAAATATCTATACGAAGAGGATGCAGAACACTTGTACGAAAAATTCTGGAAACCGCTTGAGCAACATATCGGGAAGTGTACTACCGTGTATTACTCTCCGACGGGCTTTCTGAACTTCCTGGCTTTTGCTGCATTTCCACTTCCTGAGGGTGGTTATCTGATAGACAAGTACGATTTGCACCAGCTGACATCCACAGGCATGTTAGTGTCACGCAAACAAAAGAAACAGAATTCAAGAAACAAGACGGCTAAAATCTATGGCGCTATATACTATAATGACAACCAGCAGACCAATTATTCAAACTTGGTGGCTCAGATGCGTACACAGCCAGACAAATTCCGGAATATGTTAGCTCAGAATCGAGAGGCTACAGAAAACTTTCCTTTTCTTCCGTGTACTATCTTCGAATGTGATGAAATAAATAAGGTTCTTAGTGCTAATTCCTATGATGTGAAGGAGTTGATAGAAAAGGATCCTACCGAACATGAACTTCGTCAACTGAATGGGAAGAGTCCTGATATTCTGCACATCTCTACTCATGGTTTCTTTGTCAATCTCCAAAAGGCAATGACTATTCCTTATTTCCAGCGTATCAACGAAAAGAACTCTATGACTTATACGGGTTTAGTGTTTGCCAATGGAGAATATGCATGGCAGGGAGAGCCATACCCGTTGGACAATGATAACCTGCTGTCAGCAAGTGAGGTTTCTTCTCTTAATTTAGATAATACGGAGCTGGTAGTTTTGTCAGCCTGCGAAACAGGCTTGGGCGCTGTAAACAGCGATGGTGTCTATGGCCTGTTGAGAGGCTTTAAACAGGCAGGTGCGAAAAGTATCTGTGCTAGTCTGTGGAGTGTCAACGACTTGTCTACATCGCAGTTAATGCAGTCTTTTTATAGTATATGGATTTCTAAATATAAGGGAAAGAACAAACAAAAGGCTATGCGAGATGCGATGCTGGAGCAACGAGACCGCACTCCATCGCCTTATCATTGGGCACCTTTCGTCTTGTATGATGCAGATTTATAATTACTCATTTAACATTTTTAAATAAGTTGATTTATGGAAAAATTAATTGTTCTTATTATGACTTTTGTATGTATAAATGCCACAACAAAAGCTCAGGAGTTAACAAAACAAATGTTTAACATCTATTATGGTCAACCTATGACTTTAGTTCAGTCGAGCAGTGCTATGCCTGGAACAATGACGATTGAATTTGATCGTTCTGGTCGTGTCTTATCCAAAAGTGGTGGCGATGGTAAAATGGTTTATAACTGGAGTTCTGATGGCACAAGCGTTGAGGTTAAAGCCTATAACAATGGACAATACGTAGGTTCTGGCATGATTTATATTGAACAGATGACTTCCGAAAAGTACAAGTATACTGCTGACGGAGCGTCGTTTGAGGTGACTTTCCGCTCAAATGGCTCTGTTAACAAAATGATCATGTCTAGTGGTGGGCAAAGCATGTCAACTACATATTATTATAATAGTTCTACAGATGTGTATCCTTATAAAATAGTATCTGCAGGAGGTGGACAATCTATTGCCCTCAGTGTCACAGGAATTGATAAAGATTCTAAAGGTAACTGTATAAAATTCACCCAGTCAGCACAAGGGCATTCTGTAGTAAGTACAAATACAATATCATATTATTAAGACAGATAGGATTGGACTGTGATATCTAATAAAGTGTGATAGGGTGGGCAGCCCTATCACGCTTGCAAAATGGATAATAGAATAAAAAGGAATCTATGTGGAATCGTGGGTATAACTTCAGTGCAGCTATTACACTAGGGGCAGGTTCCTGTCCCGGGATGGGGATTAAACAACAAAAAGTAAAGAAGTATGAAGATATTCCTAAGTTACGGACACGATTCGAATGCACCGCTCATAGAAGAGATAAAAGAGTATCTCTCGAAGGATGCGGAAGGGAACCTTAGCATGAGGTTAGGATATATATGTCGGAAATCAAGGCAGGCAAGGACTCGATATGTCCCACGATTATCAATTTATGCATGAAACCATCAAGTTAAATGAAGGAGAATTATCATTTTGAAGAAATGTAAAGTATAGTATAATATGGCAAAGAAATACGATGTTTTCATAAGTTATTCTACAAAGGATTCTTAGAGGTAAATAATATAGTAAATTACCTTTCTGCCAAAGGAATCTGTGTTTGGATGGATAAAGATTGTCTTGTACTGAAATAGGTTGACTCATATAAGGTCTTAAATGTTAAATATTTAAAGTCATTTAAGTTATGAGTAGACAGAAATTCAGTC
>OCTW011572472.1_pt1 | contig 10574 bp, 6 predicted proteins | sample 1539671 | NCBI WGS metagenome assembly OCTW01 (sample SAMN02144230, study PRJEB22623) | gut metagenome | biome: sheep rumen | host: Ovis aries | place: New Zealand
ACGCCCAATGACTTCATGTACATGATCAACAAGCTCCACAATGCCGGCATCGGCATCATCCTGGACTGGGTTCCCGCCCATTTCTGCCCGGATGCCCACGGCCTTGCGAAGTTTGACGGCACCTGCATCTTTGAGGATCCCGATCCCCGCCGCGGCGAGCACCCCGACTGGGGCACCCGCATTTTCAACCTGGCCAAGCACGAGGTCAGCAATTTCCTGATCGCCAATGTCTTCTACTGGATCCGCGAGTTCCACATCGACGGCATCCGGGTCGACGCGGTCGCTTCCATGCTCTACCTGGACTACGGCAAGAAGGACGGCCAGTGGCTGCCCAACAAATACGGCGGAAACGAGAACCTCGACGCGATCGAGTTCTTCAAGCATCTCAACTCCGTCGTTCACGGCGCCCACCCCGGCTTCCTGACGATCGCCGAGGAGTCCACCGCCTGGCCCAAGATTACGGCCAGGCCCGAGGATGACGGACTCGGCTTCGACTTCAAGTGGAACATGGGCTGGATGCATGACTTCTGCGAATACATGAAGCTGGATCCGGTCATGCGCAAGGGCGACCACAACGGGATGACCTTCGCCATGAGCTACAACAGCGCGGAGAACTATATCCTGCCGCTGTCCCACGACGAGGTGGTCCACCTCAAGTGCTCCATGGTGGAGAAAATGCCCGGCTACCGCGTGGACAAGTACTCCAACCTCCGCCTCGGCTACACCTTCATGTTCGGTCACTGCGGCAAAAAGCTCCTCTTCATGGGCCAGGAATTCGGCCAGGAGCGCGAGTGGAGCGAGGCGCGCGAGCTCGACTGGTTCCTGCTTTCCGATGATCAGAACAAGGGCATGAAGTGGTATGTGACAAAGCTCCTGGAGCTCTACAGAAGCCACAAGTGCCTCTACGAGATCGACAATGACTGGGGCGGCTTCGAGTGGATCAACGCCAACGACGCGGACCGCAGCATCTACAGCTTCCTGCGCAAGGCGCCCTCCAGCCGCAAGGGCCTTGTTTTTGTCCTCAATATGACGCCCGTGAAATACGAGGGCTACAGGGTCGGCGTTCCGGTCAAGGGCCGCTACAAGCTCCTGCTCAACAGCACCGAGAAGCAGTTCGGCGGCTTCGGCGACACGCCTGTGCCCGAGGTCATCCGGGCAAAGAAGGGACTGTGCGACTACCGCGATTTCTATCTGGAATTCGACCTGCCCGCATACGGCGGACTGGTATTTGAGTTTACATATTGATCGTCCGAAGGGGGTAAACGTGGTATTACATGAATCTGCAGAAGACTATCTCGAGACCATCCTGATCCTGTACGAGAGAAACGGACAGGTGCGCTCGATCGATATCGTCAATGAGATGAACTTCTCCAAACCCAGCATCAGCATCGCGATGAAAAAGCTCCGCGAGAACGGCTTTATACGCATGGATGTCAACGGACTGATCACGCTGACGCCCGAGGGCCGGGAGATCGCCGAGCGCATCTACTCGCGCCACAAGCTGCTGACCAGGGTCCTGGAGGCCATCGGTGTCGATCCCCGAAAGGCCGAGGACGAGGCCTGCAAGATCGAGCACGACATCGATGACGATACCTATGAGAAGATCGGCGCCTTCTACCGGAAATATACAGCGGAGCAGGAGGACGCCTGACGGAAGCGGCAGGCAGAGCCCTGTCGTTCCGGCCGGCCGCTGAATCGAATCCTGCTTCCCTGCCTCCCTGAGGGGCGGCAGGGAGAATAATATGTTCATAAAAGAACAGATACAAAGAATCATCATTAAAGGATCAGAAGACACAGACGGATAGTCTGCAAGAACAGAAGGAGTTTATAAATGGTCAGAATTACCATGAAAGACGGCGGGGTCATTGACCTCGAACTCGATGCCAAGGCTGCCCCGATCACGGTGGAAAACTTTCTGAAGCTCGTCAACGATAAATTCTATGACGGAACGATCTTCCACAGGGTCATCCCGGGATTCATGATCCAGGGCGGCGACCCCCAGGGCACCGGTATGGGCGGCCCCGGCTGGACCATCAAGGGCGAGTTCAGTTCCAACGGCGTGGACAACCCCATCAAGCATGTGAGGGGCGTCATCAGCATGGCCCGCGCCATGGATCCCGACAGCGCCGGCAGCCAGTTTTTCATCATGCACGCGGACGCGGACTACCTCGACGGCCAGTACGCGGCCTTCGGCCATGTCGTGAGCGGCATGGATGTCGTCGACCGCATTGCCGCGACACCCACCAACCGCTGGAACGGCGACAGACCCTATGAGGACCAGGTCATGGAGACCGTGCGCGTCGTGGAGGAATAATCGATCGTGAGAGTTTTTTCGAACAGTAAAAGAAAATCTCTGCGCAGGGGAGCGTGGAGGCAGGGCATCTGTGTCCTGCTCTCCGTGCTTCTCCTTTTTTCTGTCACTGCCTGTGGAAAGAAAGGCGGTGCCGGAACGGAAGGCGCAGAAAGCGGAAGCACCGGAGCGGAAGCGGGTCAGGCGGCCCCCGGCGGAAATTCCACAGGAAATGGAAAGGAAGCGGCCTCTGCCGCGCAGACAGGGGAGGAGATCGAGATCCCGGAAAAGCCCCGGAAGACAGAGGACGGCGGCATCTCCATGGATGTCTTTGCCATGGACACCTACATGACCCTTCTGGCCTACGGAGATCAGGCGGAGGAGGCGGTCCTGGCGGCCGCGGCGGAGATCCACCGTTTGGATGACCTTCTCTCCACCGGCAATCCGGAGAGCGAGATCTCGACCCTCAATGCGGCCGGCGGCGGGACCATCTCCGCGGATGTGGAAGAACTGATCTCCCGGGCCAAGGAGATCCATGCCCAGACCGGCGGTCTTTTTGACATCTCCATCTATCCCGTCATGAAGCTCTGGGGATTCCCGACACAGGAATTCCGGGTCCCGGACAAGACGGAGATCGAAGAGACGCTGAAGCTGGTCGATGCCGCGCAGATCACGGTCACGGAAGTTCCCGCTGCCGGTCAGGCCCAGACAGCGGCCCCGTCAGAAGGGGCTGCGCCCGCCGCACCGGCTGAGGGGTCTGATCCAGCGTCGGCGCAGGACGCGGCGCCTGCGGATGCGGCTGCAGCGCCCGCGGAAACAGCACCTGCGGAAAGCGCGGAATCTGCCGCGGCGCCCGCTGAGGAGAGCGCTCCCGCCCCAGCGCCTGAGAGCGCACCGGCGGAGACTGCGCCTGCAGCAGACGGCTCCGCGGAGGCGACCGGAGAGGTCGGGGCGCCCGCCACGGTAGAGGCCCAGGCGGCAGCTCCGCAGAAGGTTTATGTGAAGACTGCAGCGGCAGAAAACGCGGAAACGGCCCCGGCCGCCGAAGAGACAGCACCTGCAGCGGCGGAAAACACAGAGTCTGCCGCCGGACAAGCGGCTCCTGCGGCGGAGACACCTGCGGCTGATGCTGCAGCCCCCGCGGAGGAAACGACCCCTGCGGCGGAGGCACCTGCGGCCGATGCAGCAGCCCCTGAGGCTGATGCTGCAGCCCCTGAGGCTGATGCTGCAGCCCCTGCGGAAACGACCCCTGCGGCTCAAACACCTTCGGCGGAGGTCACGGCCCCCGCAGCCGAAAATGCAGGCCAAGCGCAGACGGCCGCGACGGCGCCCGCGGAAACGGAGAAGAAGGTATCCTTCGGCATCACCGGCATGGAGATCGACCTGGGCGGGATCGCCAAGGGCTACACCAGCAGCCGTGTGATGGACATCTTCCGCGAATACGGCATCAAGCACGGGCTTGTGAGCCTGGGCGGCAACGTGCAGGCCATCGGGACCAAGAAAAACGGCAAGCCCTGGCGCGTCGCCATCCAGAATCCCGAGAGCGAGATGGAGTACCTGGGCGTGCTCAATATCGAGGACAAATGCGTCATCACGTCGGGCGGCTATGAACGCTATTTTGAGAAGGACGGGGTGCACTATCACCATATCATCGATCCCAGAACCGGCTATCCCGCGGACAGCGGCCTGATCTCGGCGACCATCATCAGCGATGACGGCGCCCTGGCCGACGGCCTCTCCACCTCTCTTTTCATCATGGGCAAGGACGAGGCGGAGAAATACTGGCGCGAGCATGCGGATGACTTCGACTATATCCTGGAGGACGAGGATGGTACCCTCTACGTGACAGAGGGGGCGGACGAGATCCTCACGACCGACAACCGGACCATCGTGATCCGAAAGTGAAAATAGAAGTGGGGATCCTCCCCCACTGAGATAAATACAGGAAAACGCGACAGGCGGTCCGCTGCGGGCTCACCCGGTGAGGGTGGGACTGAGCGGACCGCCTTTTTTAGGAGATTCCAGCCGGGCCGCCTCGTCCCTGATTCTACATTCGGGCTCTGGGCCGGCACTACATTTTTGTATATTTATACAAATAATGAATTGCACTTCGTTGACTTTACTGCTTTGACGTATTAACATAATAGAAGTTTTTATGTCTGCCGGAGCACTTCTGCATGGAAGACGGTTTTTCGTGCAGGGCTGTGGAACGGAAACAGCCGGACATGAGGCGTAAAGGGGAAATATTCTTTCCGGTATCGTACAGAATGCGGTAAACCGTCTGCCGCCAATGGAAATGCCGGACATTAAAGGGGAAAAAAGTTATGGAAAACAAGCAACGCACTGTGAGGGTGACGGTCGCGGCTTTTGTCGCGGTCTTCATCTTCCTGGTCATCTCGGCCTTTGTGACGACACCGGAATCCGTGCAGCAGAGCTTCTGGTCGCTGCTGCCGCCCATCATCGCCATAGTCCTGGCGCTGGTGACAAAAGAGGTCTACAGCTCGCTTTTTATCGGAATTCTGACAGGATCCCTTCTGTATTCCGGATTCAGCTTTGAGGGGACCATGACCCACATCTTCACCGACGGCATCATCGCCTCCCTGGCGGATTCCTGGAACGTGGGTATCCTGATCTTCCTGGTCATCCTGGGTACGATCGTGCAGCTCATGAACCGGACCGGCGGCAGCGCGGCCTTCGGCAACTGGGCGAGCCGCAGGATCCGGTCCCGCGAAGGGGCCCAGCTGGCCACCATTGCGCTCGGCGTCCTGATCTTCATCGACGACTATTTCAACTGCCTGACCGTCGGCAGCGTCATGCGCCCGGTCACAGACAAATTCAAGGTATCCCGCGCCAAGCTGGCCTACCTGATCGACGCCACGGCGGCGCCGGTCTGCATCATCGCCCCCATCTCCAGCTGGGCGGCGGCGGTCGCCGGCTTTGTCGAGGGCGAGAACGGCCTCGCGCTCTTCATCCGGACCATTCCCTACAACTACTACGCCCTGCTCACCATCGCCATGATGGTCATGCTCGTCCTCATGCACATCAACTACGGCCCCATGGCGGAGCACGAGTACAATGCGGAGGTCAACGACGACATCTATACGACCCCGGACCGGCCCTACGCCAACGCCGAGGATGAGGCCCAGGGCAAGGTCGGCATTGTCATGGACATGCTGGTCCCCATCTTCTCCCTGATCGTATGCTGCGTCATCGGCATGATCTACACCGGCGGCTTCTTCAGCGGGGAGACCTTCATCGATGCCTTCGCCAACAGCGACGCCTCCGTCGGCCTGGTGCTCGGCTCCTTCAGCGGCCTGATCATCACCATGGTCTACTACATGTTCCGCAACACCCTGTCCTTCGAGGAAATGATGGGCTGCCTGCCGGACGGCTTCAAGCAGATGGTTCCCGCCATCCTGATCCTGACCCTGGCCTGGACCCTGAACGGCACGACCGCCAGCCTGGGCGCCAAGGAATTCGTGGCGGGCGTCATTGACACCCACGCGGTCGCCTTCGCCTCCTTCCTGCCCTTCGTCATCTTCCTGATCGCAGTCGGCCTGTCCTTTGCGACCGGCACCTCCTGGGGCACCTTCGGCATCCTGATCCCGATCGTCGTCGCCTGCTTCCAGAAGACCGATCCCCAGCTCATGATCATCGCCATGAGCGCCTGCATGGCAGGCTCCGTCTGCGGCGACCACTGCTCGCCCATCTCCGACACCACCATCATGTCGAGTGCCGGCGCCCAGTGCAACCACATCAACCACGTCTCGACCCAGATGCCCTACGCGCTGACCTGCGCCGCGGTATCCGCCGTGACCTATATCATTGCCGGCCTTGTCCGCAACCCTGTCATCTCCCTGGTCTGCGGCCTGATCATCATGTTCGCGGTCATGATGATCTTCAAGATCGCAGGGGGCAGGAATGCGGCACCCGCGACGGCGGAAGCCGTCAATGAAAAAGCGGCGGAATAAGAACGTTCAATAATGTATAAGGCCGTGCGGCCGGCAGATGCCGGGACCGGATACCCGGCCTGCGTATGATGAATACCTGCGCAGCAGCCCGCCGGGCTGTATGTCCTGGAACAAGACAGAACAAACAGAAAAATGGTACATCCTCCGGATAGAAGAGGATGTACCATTTTTTTGGTATATGGATCATTTTTCCGACAGCTGGCAATACTTGTCTTTTGCCTGAAGACCTGCCGTCCGGAATGCCCTCGGGCAGTCAGATACTTTCAAAAATCAGTGCGAAAGCTGAGGCTGCCTGAAGATCTGCCGTCCGGCCGCTTTAGAGCAGGGCCGTCAGGTCTTCCAGTGAGGGGAGGATCATATCGGGCCGGTAGTCATACCGGTCCAGGTCCTCCAGCTGTGTCTCGCCGGTCAGGACCATGATGGACAAGGCCTTCGTGCCGTTGGCGATCGCAATATCCGTATAGATCCGGTCGCCGACCACCGCGATCTCCTCCTCGGCAAAGCCCGTGTGGCGGATGATAAAGTCCAGGGCGTGGCGGGAGGGCTTGCCGTAGAAGTCCGGGAAGCGGCCGGTGGACCGCTCGACCAGCTTTGCGATTGAGCCGCAGTCGGGGATGTAGTCGAGCACACCCTTGTCATCCACGGGGCAGTTGTAGTCCATGTTGACGCCGTAGTAGGCGGCGCCGTGGCGCAGGTACTTGCAGGCCAGGGAGATCTTTTCGTAGGTCAGGGTCGTGTCGAAGCCCAGGATGACGACGTCGGGGCGGGAGGCGGGGCTTTCCGGGTCGTAGATCCGCAGCCCTGCCCGCCGGAAGGCCTCCGTCAGGCTGGGCGTGCCGACGATAAAGAAGGAGTCATCCGGATGCAGCCGCTGCATCTCCTCGATGATGACCTGGGTCGACAGGAACATCTGATCCTCTGTCGCGGGAATCCCCATGCCGGCCAGCTTGTCCAGGTAGTCCTTCTGATGCTTGGTGGAATTGTTGGTAAAAAAGCAATAGCTCCGTCCGGTCTCCTCCAGCCGCTGCAGGAAGGGCTTCGTGAAAGGAAAGAGGCGGTTGCTCAGATAGATGGTCCCGTCCATGTCCAGCACGAAGCAGCGGATCTGCTGCAGGCGGCGCATATCCTTCTCCTTTTTCCACTGAAAATAGGATTTCTGTATATGGCGAGCCGGGGGCAGTGCAGTCTCCAAAAACTGCGGCATTTCGGAATGTCCCGTAGATGAGTTCTTGCATCCCATGGCGGCAACGCCGGCGGACGCGGCCGGGCAGTCCATGCCGGAGCCTGCGGACGCAATCGTGAAGTCCATGGCGGCGGCACCGGCGGATGCCTGGTCCCGGCTGAGTCCCTGTGGAGAATAATAAGAGATCAGTCTGTCGGAAAAGTCCTCGGCCAGCCCCAGGTCCCACAGGAGCTGCAGGAGGGTGTAGCGGTCGCGGACCTCCTTGGCGTACAGGACGGCCTCCCGCACCTCTGTCAGGGAGACGCCGATCTGTTCCGGATGCACAGGGGCGTCCAGGGAGAGCAGGAGCTTCTCGACCTCCTCCACCGGGGGCAGGTCGTGGCGGATGGCCCACAGGATTTCCTTGAGTTTTTTCTCTATGGTCTGCAGGCGCTGGTTCCGGGCCTGCATATCATTTTTCTGTGTTCTGTCTTCCAGGGCGATGATGCCCTCCGCCGCATCACCGAAGACGTCGCGGATCTGTGTCTCCCAGGCGGCCCGGTCAAAGGGCCGGGCGGCAGCTCCGGAAAAATCAAAGTCGGGCAGTTCTCCCAGCGTTTGGGCCAGCATCTGGTACATGCGGAGGGCGGCGACCGTCGCCACGCCGACCTTGGTGCCGTGCAGGATGGCCTTTTTGCCCTCCATGAGGAACTTCATCTCCCAGTAGTGGGACATATGATGCTCGCAGCCGGAGGCGGGGCGGGAATTGCCGACGAATTTCATGGCGATGCCCGTGAGGACCAGGGCTTCCGTCACAGAGCCGATCACCTCCGGATCGCGGTCGCGGATCCTGCCGCTCTGATCCAGCATGGTCCGGAGAGCGGTGCGGACCATACCCTCGACATGGTCGCAGTAGTATTCGCCGGTGATCAGGTGGGCCAGCTTCCAGTCCAGAAGGCAGGTGTACTTGCCCAGCATGTCGCCCAGGCCCGCCGTGATCATCTCCATGGGGGCCTGGGCCAGAATCTGCGTGTCCCCGATGACTGCGACCGGCGCCTGCGCGTCATAGGTGACCTTGACGTGGTCCACGATCAGGGCAGCGCCGGCGGAAACGAACCCGTCCATAGAGGGGGCGGTCGCAAAAATGACGTAGTCCAGGCCGCGGAGGCGGCTGACGTACTTGCACAGGTCGTTGATGGTCCCCGCGCCGACAGCCAGGACCAGGTCCGCGTCCTGCGGCATATGCAGGAGGAGGGCGCCAACAGCTTTTTCATCCGGCACAAGTTCCGTATCGGGCAGGACAAAGGATGTAAAGGAAAAGCCGGATGCTGTCAGCCTGTCCGCGGCGGCTCTGCCGGCTGCATCCCAAGTGTTGACATCCGCGACCAGATAGGCTCTGCCAAAGCCAAGCGCACGGAGCGTGTCCGGCAGCCGGTCCAGGGCGCCGCGCCCGATATCGATGGATTTCAGGTCCGTGCTGTGCAGGCGGCCGCAGCCGCAGTGCATTTCTTTTCCGAGAATAGAGTTAAAATCCATGGATGATCGTCTCCTTTCAGAGGATGGAATGTGAAAACAGGGCCCGCGGTCAACCGCTGGGACCGCCCACACACCCTGTCTGTAGTGTATCTCAAAAGGGTGTGAAAGAAAAGACGGTCCGGCGATTCGGGGACGGGGGTCAGGAATTGATGGTTATAGTTCAAACTCACAATGGGGGCTTGACGCAAAAACTGATGAACGGCTCTGGCAGCAACTCCCAAAAATGATGAAAAACAAGCATTTTATAGTATAATAAAAAAGGCTTCATTCATGAGGGGCTCTCTATCTGCAATCGTAGTGCTTGCTTACGAGGGACTTCCATATTTTTTTCATCAGGAGGAGCACGATGGAGAAGATCTACAGAAAATTTATGCCCTGGATGCTGATCCTGCTTTTGTTTGTGACTGCCATGCCACAGCAGGCGGAAGCCGCCGTAAAGATCAGTAAGAAGTCAACATCCGTATATGTGGGCCAGACCGTGACCCTGAAGGTGACCGGAACATCCGCAAAGGTCACATGGAAGAGCAGCAATAAAAAAGTGGCAACGGTCAACGCCAACGGGGTTGTAACCGGTAAGAAAAAGGGAACTGCCACGATCAGGGCGAAGGTCTCTAATAAAACGCTGAAATGCAAGGTCACCGTTAAAAAACCACCGGCAGCGAAGAAGGAAAAGACTGCCGGCAGCAAAGCACAGCAGGCGAAAGTCGCCAATTTCAGAAATGTACGTGCCGGAAGTATAGCGCCGAATGTGCTGTATCGCTGCATCAATCCGATCATCCCCAAGACATCCAGGCAGAATAACGGTGCCTACTATGCCGACAGACTGCTGGAGGCGAATCGTGTCAACACGGTCATTAATCTGTGTGATACCATGGATGAGATCAGAAGAAAGGGATACAGTCGGTCAACGTATTATAAGAAACTGGTCAAAGAAGGAAAAGTATATTCCAGATTCATTTATGACAACGGCAATTATACGACTGCGGCCAGAAAGAAAGAAATCGCGGGAGTAGTCAGAGTGATCTCGCAGCATGAAGGCCCTTATGCGATCCATTGCCGATGGGGGCAGGGCAGGACCGGCATGGTGGTCATGCTCCTGGAATGCCTGATGGGAGCAGACTACAACTATATCTATAATGATTTCGTGACATCGCCGAAGAATCTCACCCTGGTCGGGAAAAAGTCCAGCGCAAGCGAGTATAATAAAGAGTTTTCCAAGTATATGAAGAGCATAACGGGCAAAGGCGCTTCGAATCCCAAGAAACCCAAGGCGAAGGACTGGAAGAAAGTGAATCTGGCAGCGGCTGCCCGGAATTACTTAAAAGCCGGAGGTATGACAGATGCGGAGATCGCGCTTCTGAAAAGCCGCTTATCACATCGATAGAATTGGACTTTTGTCTGCTGCTTGCGCCTTCGAGTCAGCGCTGGCAGCAGGCACTTACGCCGGAATGAAAGAAAGTCTTGCAATCCGACGGCAGAATGACATATAATAACCGTTGTGCTTGAAAGACAGGCACAGCCATCAGGAGACGTATCGAAGCGGTCATAACGAGCTCGACTCGAAATCGAGTTGTCGGTTAGTCCCGGCACGTGGGTTCGAATCCCACCGTCTCCG
>OCTW011460933.1_pt1 | contig 10571 bp, 3 predicted proteins | sample 1539671 | NCBI WGS metagenome assembly OCTW01 (sample SAMN02144230, study PRJEB22623) | gut metagenome | biome: sheep rumen | host: Ovis aries | place: New Zealand
GCGAAAAATGCGAAGATGGTGCGTGTGTACCCGCATCGGGCGAAGGTGTGTGTGAAGCAGGGAAAAAAGAATGCGATGCCGAAAAAGGCAAGAATGCCTATCGCGAGTGTTCTGACAATGCCTGGGTAGACAAGACCTGCGAAGGCGATAAGGTCTGCTCGGAAGGTGAGTGTGTGGATGAGAAGCCAGCTGATGATACCTGCAAAGCCGACAGCAAGAAATGCTCAGAGGATAAAACGGGATACTTTGTCTGCACCGAAGGCAAATGGAGTACAGAGGCGACGAAATGCGGTGATAAAGAAGTCTGCGATCCCGCTAAAAACGAATGTGTCGAAGATGTTCCTCCCGAATGCGAAAAAGATCAGATTAAATGTGTCGATGACGATGCGAAGAGTTATTATGCCTGCGTAGACGGCAAGTGGGCTACCGAGAAAACTGCGTGCGATGGCGATAAGCACTGTGACAAAGAAACCAAGTCTTGCGAAGAAAAGTGCACAGAAGGTACCAATCGTTGTTCTGCCGATCTCAAGGAACTCCAGACCTGTAAGAATGGTGTCTGGACACAGAAAACCGCATGTTCTGCAAAACAGCTTTGCAGTGAGAATGAATGCAAGGATACGGTCTGTACACCAGGGGTAGATATCTGTACGGGCGACAAAAGCAAAAATGCCGCAATGCGCCACTGCAAGAAGGATGGCCAGGTTGGCGAAATGGTCGAGGACAATATTTACTGTGATCTGGGATGTACACCCGATAAGACGGCATGCCTCGTCTGCGACGAGGGGGCGTTGAACTGCACCGATAAAGGCGTTTTCCAGATTTGCGAAAAGAATGCCTGGGTCGACAAAGTCAGCTGTGGCGAGGGGGCTTGTTCTAAAGATAAAACGAACGCTGGTTGTAAATGCAAGGTTAATACTAACTTGCGCTGCAATGATGACAAATCCAAGACTGAAATTTGCTCTTCATTCACAGAAAATAAGTTAAAATATTTTGGATGGGCTGAACTTCAGGATTGTGCTGGCAAAGATAAATGCGAGGCTTCAGGCACCTCAGCATCCTGCAAATGCGGTGACAAGGATGCCTTCTCCTGTAACGGAAACCTTTTACAGTTGTGCAACAATGGCGTTTTGCAGGATGTTCTGTCATGCACTGACAAAGAAAAATGCAATGCCGAGCAACAAAAATGCGTGTGCAATGATGGTGATCGTACATGCGATGGCGATAAAGCGAAAAAGTGTGTCGGTGGCACATGGGTCGATGATAATTGCAAATTCAATGAGACCTGCAGCGAAAAACTCGGTGGCGTCTGTGTGGCTAAAACGGCTGCTTTGTGCAAAGATGACGATCCGGCCAAATGTTTTGGGCCTGCGGTAGTAAAGTGCAAAGACGGTCTCTATGATGTCGCGGAAATTTGCACTGTAGCTTGCACATCGGACATTAAAGGTGCCAGATGTGCCGATGCCTGTGTGAAAAATACGCAGTCGTGTTCTTCCGATTACAAATCCGTCGTTTCTTGCTCCGCTGAACAGGTCGCGACCACCGAAGCCTGCAATTCGGATGAACGCTGCGTCGAAAAAGTTACGGGGACTAAGAAATCAGCTTCCTGCGTGAAAAAAGTGTGCGAAGAGATGGATTCGCTCTGTGATGGGACAAAGCTTAGTATTTGTTACAATAACGAGAAGAAGGCTATTGTTGATTGTGCAGCTGCAGGTTTGATTTGCAAGAATGGTGAGTGCGCCACTAAGTAAAATCTCTGAATCCCCAATTGATTCAAGGTTTGTTTGTTGTGTGAGGGGGCAGTGGCCCCCTGCGGCGCTATCGCGTATGTATACGCGATACGCGCCTACCCCCACTGCGGGGCACGGCCCCGCAACGCCCCGACAGTCGCTCACAGTGCGAAGTATAGGATTCGATGTCGGGCATCATGCATGGGCGCTATTCGCCTCCACTTCTGAGGTGCTGCGTTCATAACAATTATGTTTAATGTAACTGTTCGGCCATATGCGCTTCCTGAAGCTTAGAGGTTGAACCATGACAAGACATCAGGCATCAGGCATCAGGCAGGAGTTTATCAAACACATTGCACAACCTGTTCTCAGATATCATCCCCTTGCCCTAATGAATACTTTCTGATGCCTTCTGCCTACTGCCTTCTGCCTGGGGTAACTCATCCCAAGTCCTTTAGATTACAACATGGGGCTGAAGAATGATTAATAACGGATTTGTTTGTCGTCGCAATCTTGATTTTCAAATAATTCCAATTAAAATAATCATGTTTGCCTGTAGAGGCTTTTTTTTCTTTACTTGGAGGATAATATGAATTTCCGTAAAATTTCGATGCTTTTGGTTTGTTTGGGTGCTGCAGGTGCTTTTTATGGATGTGATAGCGATTCTGATATGATAAGTGGCTGTAAGCCTGGTGCGTATAAATGCAATGGTAATACACTCCAGGTCTGTTATGGTTTGAATTGGTCGTCTATTAATTGTCCCACGGGGTGCGATGAAACCTCTGGCGTTTGTAAGATTCCCGAGGGTGCAGAATGTGTCATTGATACCTGTAAAGACGAGACGACTGTTTACAAATGTACAGCCGGTACCAAAACCGAAGTGGCATGCGCTTCTGGTCAGACATGTGTGACAGGGTTTGGATGTCAGAATTCCGATTCACCGGATCAGAACTGTACCGAAAGCAGCAAGCGCTGCAATGGGCAGACACTCGAATCCTGCTCCAATAATGCCTGGACTACCGTGGAATTTTGCGAGCAGGGCTGTGACGAGGCCAATTTGGTGTGCAAATCCGTTCAGCCGGGTGAAGTATGCGCCGGCAATACCTGTAAGGATGATCATACCCGCATTGTATGCTCAGACGATAAACAAACGACATCCGAAGAGGCGTGTGGCGATGATGAAAAATGCTCCAATGGCGAGTGTGTCAAAAAGGGAGAACCCGTAGTAACTCCGGATTGTTCGCAGGATGAAGTCAAGTGTTCTGAGGATAATCTTGGCACCATTTCGTGTAAAGACGATGGAACATGGGATGAAGTCGAAGCCTGCCCTGAAGGGCAGATGTGCGACATCGACCAGAAAAAATGTATCCCCGAAGCCGACGCCAAGGTCTGCAATGACAATGAAATCAAATGTGCAGGCCAACCCGGCGTACAGGGAGATACTGGTTACTTCGAATGCAGGGATGGCAAATGGGCGGAAGATCCCTCTGAATTTAAAAAATGCCCTGATGGCCAGATTTGCAGCCAGGAAGACCAAAAATGTATAGATAATCCTAAACCAGAGTGTACAGCAGATGATGTTAAATGTGTCGATGATAAGACCTACCAGGTTTGTGATCCAACGACGGGATTCTGGTCGACCGGCATTGGCAATTGCGAGGAAGGCCTGGTTTGCGATAAAACTCAGAACAAATGCGTACCCAAGGCAGAAGCCCAATGCCAGAAGGATGAGATTAAATGTGCCGATGATGCCAGCTATTACACGTGTGTCGATGGCAGCTGGAGCGAAAAGACGACTGCGTGCGGCGATGATAAATACTGTGACAATAAGAGCAATAAATGCGAAGACAGCTGCCAGGCCGATACCTACAAATGCTCAGATGATATGCTTTCGACGCTCAAATGCGAAAATCATATCTGGGTTGAGGGAACAGTCTGCAAAGAAAAACAATTGTGCATCGAAGGCAGCTGCAAGGACGTGGAATGCACCCCGGGCGTAGATTATTGTACGGGTAGCGGCAAGAGCGCGGGCATGTATAAGTGCACAAAAGATGGTAAAAAAGGTGATTTGATTGAATATTGCGCATCTTCGGTATGCCTGGCCGATGGTTCAGCATGTGCCGAATGTGAAGATGGCAAAGTACAGTGCACGGATAAAGGTGTGTTCCAGATCTGCATTGACGGAGCCTGGGAAGACAAGGTCGATTGCGGTTCGAAAGATGCCTGTTCATCATCCAATACCGGGTATGGAAAAAGTAACGGCTGTAATTGTCAGGTGGCTAGCGGCATGGGCGGCTATACCACGACACAATGCAATGCTGATAATTCAAAAATTATGGCTTGCGTGACACTGGTAGAGGATAAGGTCAATATCAAGTATAATGGATGGGAAGAAAAACAGGATTGCGGTGGAGCCAACTTGTGCGACGATGAGAGCAATCGGACGCCTTACTGTAAATGTACAGGAACGGATTATGTCTGCAGTGGTCAGACTCTGCAGCATTGCGATCATGGCCGACTTGTCGATGATGCCGTCTGTGGGGAAAATGAAACCTGCGATGCTGGCAAGAAAGCATGTCTCTGCAAGGAAGGGGCATACCAGTGCGTCGAAAAACAGCAGGGAATGTTTACAACAGTCATTCGACAGGTTTGCGATGGCGGCAAATGGACAGAAAAAGAGTGCGGAAAATCCTATACTTGTGTCGATGAAGGACTCTGTGCGTTTTCAAGCTACGTATGCGATGATAATGCGACGGCATGCAGTGGCAATTCCATTATGAAATGCGTCGATGGCGAATATGTCGAGTCCCAAAAATGCGGATCAGACGAGTATTGTCGTTTCAGCAACAATAACGCAAGCTGCAGAAAATTGAATCAACCGTGCCAGAACAATCAGACGCGCTGTGCGGGAGATACGCTTCTTACATGCGATAAAGGGCAATGGAAGCAGGAAGCGTGTGGCGAAGGCAAGACTTGTGTAACGACTGTTACGGGAAGCGGATTTTCCCAAAAAGAAACTTCTGAATGCAAAGAAAAAGTTTGCGACAATTACACCTATTCGTGCGACAAGGATGAAATTAAGATTTGCATAAGCAATGCACTTCAGACTTATGGCAATTGCGGTGACATCGGCATGACCTGCAAAGAGGGAACATGCGTTGCCAAATAGAAAGACATCTCTAATTCTATAAGAAAAGCCCCGAAAGGGGCTTTTCTTATAGTAGAGAATGCGTTATTTGTTGTAAAATCAATAGGGGGGACTCTCGTTAGAAAGAGAAAGATCCGGAAATTAAGCATTTTCAAAAGGCCCTTGATGAAAAAAATAACGATCATAGCTTTAGCAGTACTTGGCTCTTTAACAGGATGCTCGCTGGATTCAGTCCCCAAAGAAGAGTTGTGTCCTGGCCTTGGTATGGATGCAGATAACATTGTCGTATATATTTATCAGAATGGCGTCAAAGAAGAAGATATTCTGCATAGTGAACGCTGTCCGGAATATGCTCCTGTTTGCAGGCAGTTTACATACGGTTCTGAGAACAGCGGCAAATTTTTTTGTATGGAAGATTGTGCAAAGCAGTATTGTGAAAATAAGGATTGTCCCAATGGGACGCATAAGATGGAGTGCAATGGGCACTGTATTCTTCCAAATGAAGACTGCAAAGACGAGGAAGAGCCTACAAAATGTATTGAGAATTGTATCGACAAACAAACACGAATGGTTTGTTCATCGGACCAAACTACATATAAAAAAGAGATATGCGCATCGGATGAGGAATGTCATGAAGGGGAATGTATAAAAATAGATGAACACGAAAAGCCGGTGTGTACTGCTGGTGAAGTAAAATGTTCTGCTGATGGTGTCGGGATTTTGACATGCAATGAAGAAGGCCAATGGAATGAGCCGGAGTTATGTCCCGGCGGTCAAAAGTGCGATTTAGAACAAAAAAAATGTATTCCTTATATAGATGAACAGCCCGAATGTGAGAATGGTGCTATCAAATGCGCAGATGAAACAAGCTATTATGTTTGTGTGAATGGTCACTGGAATACCGAGAAAACATCCTGTGGTGATGGCAGATACTGCGATGGCATAGAGCAGGTTTGCAAGGAGGGGTGCATCGACAAAACCATCCGGTGTTCGGATGACAAGAGCGCAATACAAAAATGTGCCGGAGGTGTATGGGAAACCAGTTATACGTGTACAGATGGGAAATTGTGTATAGATAACGAGTGCAGGGAACATGCATGTACACCAGGCGGAACGTTTTGTGATGATTCGCTGAATCCGCCGGAAATATATACTTGCAATGATAAAGGTCAGAAAGGTGAGAAAATCGATGTATGCAAGAATAAATGCAATGATGCACATACTGGTTGCTGGACCTGTGCAGAGGGGACATTTCAGTGTACAGAAAAAGGTACTATTCAGGTATGCGAAGGCGGCGCATGGAGAAGTTTGACCGAGTGCGGTGCTGGGAAGTGTGATGATAATACATCGAAAACCCCCGGCTGCAATTGTACTGCTGGTGGTTCAGATTCAAAAGCGGAGATGCGCTGCAGTCCGGATGCTTCAGCGATAGAAGTTTGTGCTCAGCTTGAATATAATGATATAAAGTATAGGGGATGGAAGGTACAGACTTCGTGCGGCGGATCTGATATGTGCATTACAACTGGCAATCTGGCTGCCTGCAAATGTAAAGAAAATGAGTATCAATGTTATAATAATGCATTGCATCAGTGTCTGAACGGCACTATAAACTATATTAAGCCATGTGAGGATACCGAAATCTGCAGTGTAGAAAAGGGCAATTGTGTGTGTATAAATGGCTCGCGTCGATGCAACAATAATGAGATTGAAAGTTGTGTTGATGGGAAATGGAATATAGAACGAAGTTGCACGAAGTCACAATATTGCAATGAAAGTGTAGGGAGTGTCTGTATAAGCAGGAATGTGTGTACAGATGGAGAATCTAAATGTATTGACGGAGGAATGAGAAAATGTCATCTCGGTTTATTTGAGCTTGAAAGAGAATGTCTGGGTTGTTTGGGGGATGATTGTATAGAGCAAAGTTATATTGATGAAAAATGTGCCTTAAATTCTGCTTTTCATTGGTGTTCTGGTGTGAATAGTTTTGGTAACTGTTCTTTTAAATATAATCCATGTTATGAGTTTATGTGTATAGCCACAACGCAAGTATGTAGCACGACGGTTAAGTCGTCCTGTAAAGAATTACAACAATCTTGTGACGGGACGACAATTAAAGTATGCCTTAATAATGAGCTTAAACCTATAGTTGACTGCGGTGATTATGGCTTAGCTTGCCGAGATGGTATGTGCATTTCGGATTAACGATATATACTATATATAGTTTGCATTGGTTCTTTTAAGTAGAACTATCAAACTATAAACATACGATTTTGTGATTATTTTGAGGGAAATCAAACTTTCAGAATGCGTGGGGGGCGTTGCGGGGCGATGCCCCGCAGAGGGGGTAGGCGCGTATCGCGTGTTCACACGCGATAGCGCCGTAGGGGGCGGCTGCCCCCTACAAAAAATCAGATGAAAAATTGAATATATTTTACACCAGTTTTTACAATGTTTATGGTTATGAAGAATAGTTGTCAATTATTGTCTTTCTTTTTGTGACAAAAATGGTTATTTTGACGTATGTGGAACGTTCGTGCTTTGAACGCGAAATAGACATTTTGGCATGAAACGATTGTTTTTATGCATTCAATGAGGTACCGAATGAAAAGAAACAGTTTGATTCTGTGTGTGTTGGCTTCGTTGTCTTTTGCCGGTTGCAATGACACGGTCGAATGGGAAGGAAAAACCGAATCGATATGCGGCAATGGCGTGCTTGAGTCGGGTGAGCAGTGCGATACGACGGTCAAAGTCACGTGCGATTATTACGATTCTAAACAGACGTGGGTATCCGGAACGCCTGGTTGTTCTTCCGATTGTATGCTGACGCAGGGAACGTGCGTTGCGGGGACTGCACCTGTGACTGCGACATGTGGCAATAGTATTGTCGAGCCTGGTGAATCATGCGATGGTTCTGTTCCTGCAACCGTCTCTTGTGTGGACGTCAAAGGAGAGGGCGCAACTGGTTCGGTCGCATGTACGGCATGCCAGCTCGATTATTCTGCTTGCCAGGCGGCTGCTCCTGCAGAGACATGCGGCAATGGTGCTTTAGACGCAGGTGAGGCCTGTGATGGCGAGTTAATTCCCGACACAGTCTCGTGCGCCGATGACAAGGGGGCAGGTGCGACCGGTACAGTTACTTGTAATGCTTGTCAGCTCGACTATTCGGCTTGCGAAGCTGCCCCGATTCCCGAGACATGCGGCAATAGTGAGCTCGATGAAGGCGAAGCCTGCGATGGTGAGTTAATTCCCAGCACGGTTTCGTGTGCCGATGAAAAAGGCGAAGGTGCGACAGGTACCGTGTCATGCAGCGAGGCTTGCCAGCTCGATTATTCTGCCTGTGAAGCTGCTGTGGTTGACGAGAAATGCGGCAACGGCGAACTGGATGATGACGAAGAATGCGATGGCGATGATTCCATCACGAAGACTTGTGCCGATTATGCGGGCGAAGGTGCTACGGGAACATTGACGTGCGACAGTACTTGTAAAATCGTTTCTTCGGCATGTGTGGCGGCTCCCGCTTGTGGCGATGGCACCATTAATGGAGATGATGAATGCGAGGGTGAGGATTTTGGCGGCAAATCGTGCGTCGATTACAAGGGCACAGGTGCCACCGGTGACCTCAAATGCACGGAATGCAAAATTGACAGCACTGCCTGCGTGGAAGCGCCCGCCCCGGAGACTTGTCCGAATGGCTCCATCGATGAAGGTGAAGAATGTGATGGCACAGCACTCGCCGAGGGTATTGCGGTGTGCGATGTTGGTTACAAGCGCGTGAGTGAGACATCGTTTACATGCCGGGATAACTGCACTATCGATAAGGAAGCATCCTGCAAAGCGGCGTGCAATGATGGCGTGCTCGATGAAGGCGAGGCATGCGATAATGACAACTTTAACGGTGTGACGTGCGCCAGCATTCTCGAAGTACCTGCGGAGTATGCCAGTGGTGCGCTGACCTGCAGCAGCACATGTACGATCGAATCAGGTGCTTGTGTTAAACTGCCATACTGCGGCGATGGTATTGTCAATGGCGAAGAGGTATGCGATGGTAATGAAAACATCACCAAGACCTGCGCTGATTTGGATCCCGATAAAACAGGACCTTTGACCTGCAGCGCCACGTGTACCTTTGTGACGGATGCCTGCGCAGATGTCGTTAAATGCGGCAATGGCAACATCGATGAAGGCGAGGATTGCGATAAGACCAACCTCAATGAGAAGACATGCTCGGATGCACTTGGTGTAGCTGCCACAGGCGATTTGACATGCGATGATACCTGTCACTTTGTGACGACTGCATGCGTTCCCGTTTGCGGCAACGGCACTATCGATGGTGATGAAGAATGCGACAGCACCAATCTGAATGAAGCCACATGTGCGGCTCATCTTGGAGTTCCTGCTTCTGGTGCACCTACATGCAACGGCGAATGCAAACTCGTTTGGGATGACTGTGCTCCGCTGTGCGGCAATGGCACCATTGATGGCGATGAAGAATGCGATAATACCGATTTGGGCAGTGCAACCTGCTCGGATGTACTCGGTGTTGCTGCTTCTGGTGCTCTAACCTGCGATGCAGAATGTAAGCTCGTTTCGACCGATTGTGCTGCGCTTTGCGGCAATGGTGTCATCGATGAAGGCGAAGTTTGCGATGGCACTGCGTTTGCCGAAGGTGCTGCTGCGGTCTGTGCCGAAGGTTCTGCTCAAACCACGCTCGTTTGTGCTGCCACCGGTTGCGTCATCGACAACGATGCCTCATGCGAGGTCATTCCTGCGACTTGCAATAACAACGTGATGGATGACGGCGAAGTCTGTGATATTTCGCTCAACGAATACACGCCAGTTTCGTGTGCTTATGTCGATCCTTCCTTCCAGAATAAGCTTTTCTCGTCGGTAAAAGAATTGTGGATTGGCACCAATACGTGTTCTGCAGTGTGTGCCTTGAGCAACGATTGCAAAAAGTACGAAGAAGCTGATGTTTTGCTGGAAGTTGTCATGGACAAAACATTAAACGCAAAAACCATCAATAGTACTAATGAAAATGGTGAGAATGTTTTTGATAGCATTCGTTTTGCTCGTGAAGGCTTCTCACTAGGTGGTGGTCTCAACTATAAATACGACTCTTCCTCTGGAAGAATGGCTTATAACTTTGGCTCTTGGACAAAAGCGAGTAAGAATCTGCCAAGATTGACGAAGTATTTGCGGTTCAATATTCTGGCTGTAAATACATCCAGTTATAGAGAGGCTGGAGTTCAGCCTATTGAAGATTATGATTATGTTTCAATTGCAATTGATGTCGGTCGCGTAAGTACGACTTCTATCGATAAGATGGCAATCATGCTCTATGATGATGATACGCTCATCTCGAAAGTTGCCGACATTACGCCGGGGCCGCAACCATGGCATCTGGTTAATACCGGTGAAATTGTCTTCTCGATTAAGGGATTGACGACGCCGAATATCCGCTTCGTGAATACGGATTCCGAACACACGGGCAATGTCTGGCTGAAGGATCTCCACGTCAGTGGTATCAATTTGAAATAAGGAATAGATCCTCTGTAATTGCAGAGGGGCGTTGCGGGGCAATGCCCCGCATCGGGGGTAGCATCGTATTGGTGCGGCGCTATCTCGCTGTGAGACGTGTTGTGACACGTCTCACAGCTCAATACGCGCTCGCGCGCCGGCTATCGGCCTTTCGACCG
>OCTW011510810.1_pt1 | contig 10571 bp, 10 predicted proteins | sample 1539671 | NCBI WGS metagenome assembly OCTW01 (sample SAMN02144230, study PRJEB22623) | gut metagenome | biome: sheep rumen | host: Ovis aries | place: New Zealand
ATTGACTTGACCTGACATTTTCCACACTCATTATTAAATCTTATCTTTTCAGGTGTAATGCTTTTTTTACACAGTGCCCAATATCCACGGTTCACCATACATAATGGAAAATTATATATACCAACATCAATTCCATTCTTCATAAGTAGCAAAATAGCTTCTTTCATGGCCGCAAATGCATCACCATAATCCACATATACCTGCTCAATATTCGCAGCACAGTTTCCTCTTGTTTCTAGTCCCACAAAATTTACCACTCTAACTCTTGAAAACTTTTTAGAAATCAGTTCTGCAATCTCCGTCAAATGCTGGATATTAAGTTTGCTTACTACCACCCGCACCTCAACTGCCACACCTGCCTGCAACAAATTTTCTATACCACGAACAGTCTGCGCAAAACTCCCTTCAGCTCTAGTTATCGAATCGTGCAAAATACTGTTATGGCCGTGCAGAGGTATTGCTACTGTCATATACGAAGGGCAGGCACTTACTAATTTATTTACCAATTTTGTTGAAGAAAACGATCTACCATTTGTCAACAGCAAGGTTTCAGTCCTAGTGAATTTTTTCGCCATTACTGACATGACACTCAGGAAATCATCGAGCCGCAATGTAGGTTCTCCTCCCGTCACCACGATATGCGATATGTTTTCTGGAAGAATATCTATGAATTCCAACAACCATTCAGTTGGCATTCCTTCGCTTTTCTTACGTTCCCCATCAGATGTAGGGCACATAATGCAATTGGAATTACAATGACCTGTCATATATATAGTGGCATCATCGTCTTTGGGTGAGAAAAGTTTATAAAGCAATCCATTATCACTTATTGTAATAATATCTCCAGAGCAAAGATTCTTAAGAACTGTAAGATCTTCCCCTATTATATGCAGATTATCACTTTTAAAATAGGCAAATTTCTCCCCTATCACCAGCTGTTCATGTTCTATAGTTTCATCTTCTTCCTTAACAACTATAGCCAGTCTTGCTTTATCCTTATAATTAGGCAAATATAAATTCATCTGCCATACACCTCTATCGTTAAAAATACAAAAGTTCCCAATGCCAAGAAAACTGCAAATGGAATCTTTTTCACAAGAGTAATCTCTTCTTTGCCATACTTGGATTTTTCCCAACGATGTACACTAGCTGCTTCTTCCTCTGTAATTCTGGAACGTAAATCCTCTGTCACCCCTTGAGGCAACCCCTGAACACGCGAGTTAGTAAACCCAAACACAGTTGCTGCTGATAAAATATCTCCAGCTTTGACTTTTGCAGTAGGTATAGTCTCATAATTATATTTTTCAAGCATCATACGCAAACACAGTATTGCTAGCACTAACAATACTGGCATAAATCTCCACGATATTGACACATACATTTGCTGACCGCTTACAACCATAAACAATCCATTAATTGCCCACACGACAACAGCTGCTATCATAAGTTTTTCTGTTGCAAAGCGTTCTCTTATAGAAATCATTACTAGAATTAGCAATATATATATTGCCAAAAAAAGCAATCTGTCCTGTGAAAACAACTTTTCGAGCTGCGGATGAACAAAAAGCTCCAACCCTTGAATTACTCCGACCATAAGAAAATACGAGCTAACTACTCTTTTATATAAAATCTTACGCCTTTTAAAAATTAACAAATCTTTGTTTCTTATGCCAAGATACAATCCTCTTATAATAATCCATACAAAGGCAACAACAAAAGATATACCCACAATCAAGCATCCGGCAGCATCCCCCATGTCAAGTAAAGTATAGATACGACCTGGTATACATCCCCCTATAAACATAAGCAGTTTCGTATCTCCGCCAGCCCATATGCGGAAAGAATATAGAACTGTTCCTATTATGCATAACAAGCCGAAGTTAAACAACCCTGTTTTCAAATACTCCTGCGCAAACAAACCATAATAGAGCATATTCAACATGCAAGCTAAAACACCGGCTTTTCGTAAATGACGATTATAAATAAATCCCGTTCTACAATCTGTATAACTAGCATATGCCAACATCACTAATAAAAGTGTCAGCATAACAGCCTCTACTGTAATCATTACTCCCCCCATTTTTCCATCAATTCAAGGAGATAGTTGGTAAACTCTCGCATAATTACCGACATATCTGTTTTCCCTTCGCTGAATATGCACCGTGTAGTCTTATCTGTCTGTACCACTTCTATTGTACATATATCACGATAATCATTTATAGCTTGTAATATTACTTCTACTGGATAAATATTATTATCATAAATAAGTTCATCATTCATTTTTTTCGAACCAATCCTCTAAAATGTTGCCCAATTCCTGGTCAGAAGTACTATCTTGTTCCTCTACTATCTTTTCAATAATATTATCATCTTCTACTATTGACGAAGATAATGCACGAGCCAAAAGTAATTCACGGATAGTATGTGTTTTCTTTAAAATCTTACTTCTAACAGTCTCTGCCAATAATTCATTTTCAAATTCTTCAGGATGTACTCTTTCAAATCCATCCTTCATCTTCATGTTAATTTGCCAATTACCATTTTCGGATAATTCAATATGTATATACGCTCTGTTTGAAAACAGGTATGCGACCTTCAATAGAACATCTTTGGTATACATTTCCTTTGAGATTGACATATCTACATCATATAATTTATTCACGTTCTTAAAGTCCCACCTTTATCAACTAAATCTTCCCACAATATTTCAATACAGCTCTAAGGAAACTTGCTCCTCTTGAAGCCTTTTCTATTGCCTCTACTCTGAATATTTGTCTATTATCTTTTTTCAATGTTTCCGCCATATTATATGATTCGTTTGCTATAGACACCAAACAATCTATTATCTCTTCTTCACTTGTAAAACGCAGGCTATCATCTACCTTAAGCTCCTGGGAGAGTTTAATAGCACCATCCACATCCCACTTGACATTCGGATAATCCATTATGCTATCCGTCTTAAGATGCCATTTCTTGTTGTAAGCATCATATTCTATCATATGCAGCGGTTGAACCATATCTCCAACATAATGAGCTAGAATATCATACTTATATTCATCAAACTGACCATTCTCCGTCGTTTCTTTGGAAACTCTAATGGCATGAACGATTGCTCCTAGTACATAGCCATCCTTCATGCCTTTATGTGTCTCAATCATTTCCAACTGTTTATATACATCTTCTTTGGTTACTGGAGCTATCGCATCATAAAAATGTGCCTTACTTGCTGTTATTCTGTAATTATTCATCGTCATAACATGCTTTGTCACATCGGGTGCACATGCATTATGATAACTTTTTCAACCTAGCATCCTTGGCTACGGCCATGTAAGCTTAATCTGTCCAAGCCTGTGCCACATGACAATCAGATACATATCCGACAGATTGCAATAACACCAATATTAATTTCACACCTGTTATGCTTCTCATTTTCCTCCCCATTTCTTTCTCAAAGGACTATCACTTGTCAATCACTCGTAAAATAGTACGATTTTAATCTGTTTTTAATTGTTTAAAATCTTCGCACAATCAATAGATAAACATTGCTACCAATGTACATTCATAGTCTATTATAGCCTAAATGTATGTATTTTACCACAGTACATCTAATATTTCATTTTCTTATACCTATATAACATGTGTGTGCCCAACACCGAGGATGTAACCTGACAGAAATTTTAACATCTTGCTTTTCATCCTTATTCTATGACTGTGCGATAACCTGTCATTTTTACTCCCCATTTTTCGCCTTGCCTTTGTTTTTGCCATTCTAATGATACTGCAACGAACTATCTGATAAAAATTAGGTGCGTAAGCTTGTTACTTACACACTTATCTTTACACGTTTCTTATCTTATTTTGCATCATATAGCGAACAAGCACAGGCTATATACCCTAACAATACAAAAAACAATGTTTAAATGAAATTATACACATTTATATCGACTCAAATTTTTTTATTATCTATTTTATCTATTTTCCAGTCACTTCCAATTCTTTGGACAGTTGCTTCCCCATTGAAATATTGAATCCCACCAGGGTTATCTTCTGCTCTTAAAATATAACTTAAGACAACTTTATTTGTCGTTTGGGATTTTACGTTAATATCATATACCATACTACTCACAGTTGTCTTAAACCCATTCACCCATTCATTATAATTAATATATTTTTTGAAATTCTTAGTCAAACAATCGTATGCTTTATCATATTTTTTCTCAGAAATATTTTTATGAAATTTTGTTAACGTATATTCAGCTTTTTTAGCATCTGTATATGAATTACTACTTACATCATTTATGTTATTACTTGTTTCCTTTTCTAGAATAATTCCTTTATTTTGGTTTTCTCTATCCCAAACAATGTAGTTTGTTACATCTGCCATTATATTATATGGAGCATCACGTTTTACAGATGAACCAGATGTTGTGTCTATGTCTTTTGCTACAGCATAAAACGCTACGCCATTTCCTCCTGTTCCTTGTATTTTATATAATATATTATTTCTAACAGTCGAATTATTTATTGTTTTATAATTTGTATGGGCACCGGTAAACATACCCAATTCTTTTAAAAGATTACCTCTCCCTGCGGGAGATAAATCAGGATTCAGCGATGCAACTACATCTGCTATTGCACCAAGAAAAGTTGTCGTTTCATAATCAGTTATAGGTTGTCCAAGCAATACAACGCCTCTTAATTTCTCCGAGTCAGTTTCATATGAAATCATCAAAGACGTTGTATTATCAAAAGGGGCTTGATATACACTAATATTGTTATTTGAGTATACATAATCTTTCCTTATATGTAATCCTAGTTCACTTAATTCCTCATTAGCTACTTGATTAAATCTATTCCGAAATATTGTTTCTGTAATACCAACATCATAAATATTATTTTCAACTATTTTATTTTTATTTTCCTTTTCTTCATCTTCTTTTTGTTCCACTTTTATTTCTTTTGGCGGTTCTTCTTTTATTACTTTGTTTGGAGTATAATAATAATTTACCGCTAACCCCACAAACACAAATAGTAAAATCGTAACAAAGGTTGCCAATGCAAAAACTAGTTTATTCTGTTTTCCCACTCTTCTCACGTCCTTTTGGGCTATACTCTCATTTATTTAATCATGCCCTCACTTATACGCTCCTTTTGTAGTATATTTTATTTAGTAAAATTAAACTTTTTCAATATTTTACCTCCTTTTATTCTATCAATATATTCTGCATTTTGTTTTTTGATTAATTTCTACACATCTTTGTCATTTCCTTCTTTCTGATTAGTTCTATCATAAGAAAAGACGCCTTGCGGCGCCTTTTCTTATCAACTATCCTTATACTATCAGTGATAAACTTTCGCTTATCATCTTTTTTCTAGGCCAATATACTCACTCATACTTACTCCTGTACTGGCAACCCAAATTCCTGCCTTAATGCCAGGTATCGTGCCAGTTCCTTTTCCTTAACCGGCTTTGTCAAGTCGTTGAATGTGTGATGCATGACGTCTGCATCCTTTAACACTTCATCCAAGGGTTCATCCTTCTCCAATTTGTCATCGTGATGATATACAGCAGAGCATATGATGTCAATTTCCCTCGGCTTAGCCAGGGCATTTCGTAGCAGGATTTCCCTCGCCATATCTGCCCCTCGATGTGCATGGTCATCATAGGTTCCATTGACATAGGCCGCAATATCATGCAGCATGGCTGCCATGCTGGCAAGTTCTGAATTCTCGCTACGCTTTTCCGCTATCACGGTGGCAGCCAGAGAAACACCATAAAGGTGCGCATAGGCACTTTCCAGCTTTTCTGCATCCGTTATGCTTTCGCGCAATCTGTCGCCAACAACTTTTCTAAGTTCTTTTATCCTGCTCATGATACTACCCTCCACGCTCAAATATGATTTATCAACACTCGATACCCTTACGCGCCTCGACGCCTTTCGTATAGTAGTGCTTAACTTCCTTCATTTCCGTAACCAGGTCAGCCCGTTCAATCAGCCAATCAGGAGCACATCTTCCGGTGATTACCAGTTCTGTATGCTCCGGCACCTTTTTCAGCAGTTCTTCAACAGCGTTTCTACCTATCAGACCAAAATGCAGTGCCATATTGAGTTCGTTCAGGATTATCATCCCGTAATTTCCCGAATATACTGCTCTTGCCACTTCATCAAATCCAGCTCTTATAAGTTCAACATAATCCTGCGGAGGCTTACCCTTCGGAAATATCACTACACCATCTCCAAGCTTATCCCGCAGCTCGTTGCTTAATGTTCCTTCTTCTGCAACGAAAAACGGCTTACCACTGGTTCTTAAGATAAGCTCAGGCGCAAAGCCCTGAAGTATCTTCTGCTCGCTGTAGGCCAGGCTTTTCATGAACTGCATGACATAGACTTTCCTGCCTGCCCCTAATGCCCGGATAGCCAGTCCCATAGCCGCTGTAGTCTTTCCTTTGCCATTCCCTGTGTAGACCTGAAGCATTATGTCTTCCCCCTGATTAGCTCTACCGCTTTGATTTTCCGATGCTGATCTTCATGACAATCCCTCTTATCAATGACACCGGCTATTTCTTCAGATTCCGCTGTCACCGTCGATGTTAATAATTAACATCCATTTGCATTAAGTCTAGCAGATTCTGAAAACAAAATAAAGATATTCCCTTTGGGCATGTTCCCAATCAAAGGCCATCATAGTTGTAGCCAAACGCCTCAACCCATGATATAATGGCACTACTAAGCCATCCGCTCAAAAATTATACAGAGGCATTGACCTGCGGGCAAGTCAGGGTCGCTTAGACTTCGGTAAGGGATTTTACATGACAGCTGATAAAGGACAGGCTAAAGCTTGGGCTAGGCGTAAGGCATTTCCTACAGGAATTCCTGCAATTATCGTCTTTGAAGCTGACCTATCCTCTGTCAGTACCATATATTATGAGAGTATGCGTACAGATTGGGCTGAAGAAATATATAAACAGCGTGTCCTTGCGCAAGATTATTTTGACACAGACTGCATAATTTTGACACAGACTGCATAATTGGCCCCATCGCTGATCGTCGAGTTCGTGAAGATGCCCTTGATTGCGAAGAAGGCCGACTTAGTAAATCCGACTTTATCATGAATATTTCAGAAAAAAACCTTGGTATGCAATATGTGTTCAAAACCGAATCATCCCTTCTCTGTTTGAAATTCCTAAAAATGGAGGTGTTAAATCATGGTTCTTGACAAATATGCACATCAGAGCGACCAACGCTATTACTTCTGCTATACAGTTTTGGAGCTGGTTAAGCGTGGCTATAGTGGTCATGAAGCACGGGCTATGGTAAAAACTTCTCCCCTAACACAGCAAATAAATGGCCCAGACTCCTGGGCATATCTTCATGATATGGGTCGCCGGGACTGGGCCGATATGGTGGAGAAATGTCATCACCTGGCTAGACGTGGAAAGCTCGTCACACACAATGCAATATGCTCCCCCTCAAGAGAACCCACTCTTGAGTTTTTTTGATGCTACTTCATCTACTCCCATGTGTTATAAAGCCCTGTTCTGATCGGCCTTTTGGGCCGCTGCATAGCAATCAGATGGCATCTGCCTCATGCAATTGCCAATGACAGTGATAAGCATTTCCTGCTCTTCCTTCGATATTCTATACACTGTGCTTATATTCTGTATAACTTGCATCTTTTGATTGGACCCCTGCCATTCTATTAGACATTCTTCCACGAATAGAATAGAGTGGGATATGAATAGATAAATATAATTAAAGGAGCACAAAATCATGCCACAAGATAAACTTAACGGCGTTCAGCAACTTGTAGCCGATAATCTGGATGAAAATATCCTGCTCGTTGCCTCTGCCGGTACAGGTAAGACCAATACCCTTGCCATCCGCATCGCCAATATACTGTCCAAACACCGCTGCGCCCCGGAGGAGATTCTTTGCTTGACCTTCACCAATAAAGCCTGCAAGGAAATGCGTGACCGTGTAGCAACCCGAATTCCTGGTGATGGCTCCAAGGTTGTTATTCGTACCTTCCATAGTTTCTGTCTTGATGTTATCAAAACCGAGGCTAAAGCCCACACTGACCTCTTTTCTGACTTCATCGTCTTTGACGAAGAGGACTGCAAGGAACTCATTAAGGACATCGGCATCAAGTTCCCTCCCGCCATGGTACAAAGCCTTATAAACTACGTCAAGGAACACCGTGCTGCCATGGAAATTTACTCCGGCGATGAAGCCGCTGATTACCACGAGGCCATAATCCGGTTAATGAAAGCTTCTGGCTCTTATCAGGCTATGTACAATATGTGCAGGGCTAGCTGGAATAATTATCGCGAGGATTTGCTGCAGGCGTTTGAGGATCACGGTGAAAAAATCATCCTTGATTATAACAAAGCTCTCCACGCCATGCATGGCCTAGACTTTTCCGACCTCATTGCCAATGCCAGCGAGCTATTCCGTCATGAGGATATACAAGCTCGTTGGGCCAGCCGCTATAAATACATCAATATCGACGAGGTGCAGGACACCAGCGAGATTGAGTACAGCATCATCTCCCGGCTCTTTGCAGACAATAATCTGCTGCTTTGTGGTGATTACTTCCAGACCATCTACGCCTGGCGTGGTTCCAATCCAGCCATCATTCGAAGCAAATATGTCAAGGAATATGCTCCCCATGAATATGTCTTCTACGAGAACTACCGCGCTACCCGTCTGCTCTTGAACGCCTCCTATGAACTGCTAGATAATCAGTTCCATGACCGCGTTCAGAGTCTTTATCCTCAGGATATCAAGGCCGTGAGCGCGGAGCACGGCGCTCCCATAAAGCTCAAGAAAGCACAAAATGACTGGGAAGAGGCTCAGTGGATTTACAGTCAAATCCAGCAGCTTCAGGTGCAAGATTTATCCCGTGTCTGTATTCTGACTCGCACCAACTACTACAATCAGAAACTTTCCCAGCTGTTCAGCAAGATACCTGGCTGCAACCAGCAAGGCGGCCTGCAGTTTATGCTGGTGGATGAATTCAGTTTCTTCCGTCGCCAAGAGGTCAAGGATGTCATGGCCTTTCTTAAGCTCATCATCAACAAGCACGATGTCGCAAGCTTCACCCGCATCCTAAAACGCGTTGGTGCAGGCATTGGCGAAAAAACTATCGACACCATCCGCTCTGAAGAATACCGTAAAGTCGGCATCAGACTTACAGACTTTCTGGATGCTTCTACCCAAACCAGCGGCGATCCTTTCCGCCTGCTCTTGGACTCCCTGGAGGCTCAAAATGTCGTTGTCTTCGATGTTGAATCTACCGGCACAGATACCCTGACAGATGAAATTATCCAGATTGCAGCCATTCGCCTTGATGGTCAGGGACAAATAGTAGATAAATTCATGGAATACGTTAAACCCTCCAAGTCTGTAGGAAGCTCCGAAGCAGTACATAACATTTCCGATGCCAAGCTACAAGCTGTTGGCCTAAATCCTCAGGAGGCTTTTAGCAAATTCCTGAAATTTGCTGGGGATGCCGTACTGGTTGGTCATAACGTTTCCTACGACATTCACATTCTCTCCAGCCAGATGAGTCGCCAGGGCATGGAACAGTTTAAGTACACGGCCTATTTTGACACCATGGATATTTTCCGCCGCTTTTATCCGAATCTTAAAAACCATAAGCTTGAGTATCTAGGCGAATACTGTCATGTCGGTCACAAATCCACCCATGATGCCTTCGATGACATTTGCGCCACAGCTGAAATCCTTATGTTTGCTGTCAAGGAAAACATCATCCCCACAGCTCAGGACAGGGAGGCGTATATCCGCAAGCATCTTGATAAGTTCACCAGTCTCAGCGCCCAGCTCAGGGAATTTATCGAAGCCTCCCATAAACTGCGCCCCTTTGAACTGACCAGCAAAATCATGATGGAATCCGGCATTGTCGCCTATTACCAACAGCGCCGGGAGGGCAGCCGTCTTGAAAATCTTCGCGACATGCTTAGAAACATCAGGGACATTGACAAAAATTCCACCCAGTCGCCCTATGATGCGCTGCAAAGCGTTATCCAGTACGCCTCCCTTTCTGGCAGCATGATTGATGCTGCCGTCAAGAAGAATCAGAAAATCCCCATCATCACCGTTCATCAGGCCAAGGGCTGTGAATTTGACTACGTGTTCATGGCAGGCTTAAACGATGGTCTCTTCCCCTTAAATAACGCTCTCAAAAGCAATAACGCAGACGAGGAAGCCCGCCTTTTTTACGTAGCCATGACCCGCGCCAAAAAACAGCTTTTTCTCAGCTGGGTACTCCACAGCCAGAATAAAGTCAACAACAGGTGCAGATACATTGACGGCATACCAGATAAATACCTTGTAGCAGCTGACTAACATGCCATCATATTTTATCTGCCCTAGAAAAGCTCCGAGCTACTTCAACTCGGAGCTTTTCTCTGCCCAGTTTATGCAATTTCTTCTGGGTTCCGCAATGCCGGAAATCCACCCGCGTGGTCATAATGCGAATGACTAAGAATCACATCCTTTACCGCAGATAAATCTACCCCCAACGCTTTAGCATTATTCCAGGCCATC
>OCTW011586765.1_pt1 | contig 10571 bp, 7 predicted proteins | sample 1539671 | NCBI WGS metagenome assembly OCTW01 (sample SAMN02144230, study PRJEB22623) | gut metagenome | biome: sheep rumen | host: Ovis aries | place: New Zealand
GGTATCGACAGGTGGTCGGCCAGATAGCGCAGGGCGTCGTTGGCGTAGCCGTTCTTGGTGCCGTCGTGGTTCATCGACGTGAAAAGTATCTCGCCGGCACCGCGCTCCTGAGCCTCGTGAGCCCACTCAAAGAGCTGGCGCTCAGTACGTTCGCGGCCGCCCTTGAGATAGCAATGCCAGGACATTTGACTATTTGACGATTGACTATTTCCTGTTTCGTCGTCGAGGCGGGCGTCTATGGCCACGACGCACACCTGAGAGCCAAAGCGTGTGGCAATCTCGTCGATGAGTTCGGGGCGGCGGATGGCGGCGCTGTTGATGCTCACCTTGTCGGCACCGGCATAGAGCAGTAGCTCCACGTCCTTCAGCTCATTGATGCCGCCGCCCACGGTAAAGGGGATGTTCAGTGTCGCGGCCACGCGGGTGACCATCTCGGTAAAGGTCTTACGGCCCTCAAACGAGGCCGTAATGTCGAGGAACACCAGTTCGTCGGCGCCCTGTTCGGAGTAGGCCTTGCCTAACTCCACGGGGTCGCCCGCCGACCGCAGGTTGACGAAGTTCGTGCCTTTGACGGTCTCGCCGTCCTTCACGTCTAAGCAGGGTATGATGCGCTTGGCTAATGACATTTTGGGTGATGGGTGTTAGGTGGTGGGTGTTGGGTGATGGGTGTTAGGTGGTGGGTGTTAGGTGGCGGGCGAGTTCGCTTAGGTTGATGCGCCCCTCGTAGATAGCCTTGCCGAAGACGACGGCGGGGATGCCGGCAGCGTCGAGGGCGTGAATGTCGTCGATGCCCGACACGCCGCCGCTGGCAATGAGGTGCAGGGTGGGGTAGGCCGCCATCACCTCTTTGTAAAGGTTGACAGCCGGCCCTTGCAGGGTGCCGTCCTTGGAAATCTCTGTGCAGAGCACGTTGCTGACGCCGGCATCGATATATTTCCTGAGGAATGGCAGCAGGTCTTCAGTAGAGTCCTCCTTCCAGCCGTTGATGCTGATTTTGCCGTTGCGCACGTCGGCGCCTAATATCATGCGGTCGGCACCGTACTTTTCGAGCCAGCCGATAAACAGCTCGGGATTGGTAACGGCGATAGAGCCTACCGTCACCATCTGGGCACCGGCCTCGAAGGCTGTCTCAATGTCGGCGTCGGTCTTGATGCCGCCGCCGAAGTCAACGGCGAGACGGGTCTCGCTGGTGATGCGCCGCAGCACGTCGCTGTTGACGATGTGCTTTGACTTGGCACCGTCGAGGTCTACCACGTGCAGGCGCTTGAAGCCTAAGGCCTCAAATTCGCGCGCCACCTCGGCCGGTGAGTCGCGGTAGACGGTCTTCTGCTGGTAGTCGCCCTTGGTCAGTCGGACGCATTGTCCGCCAATGATGTCGATGGCTGGAATCAGTTCTATCATTTATCTTTGAGATTTGAGGGTTGAGATTTGAGATTTGAAATTTGAGGGTTGAGATTTATGATTACTTGAGGGCGAGGAAGTTCTTTAGAATCTGTTCGCCCACGCGGCCGCTCTTCTCGGGGTGGAACTGGCAGGCGTAGAAGTTGTCCTTGTGCATGGCGGCGGAGTAGGGCTGAATGTAGTCGGTAGCGGCGATGGTCTCCTGACATACTGGCACATAGTACGAGTGTACAAAATAAACGTAAGGGTCGGCTCCCAAATCCTTGAATAAAGGAGACACATGGTAATCTCTTACCTCTGACCACTCACCACTTACCTCTAACTTATTCCACCCCATGCATGGCACCTTGTCCTCATGGCGCTGGGGGCGGAAGCGCTTCACCTCGGCATCGAACACGCCGATGCAGTCGACGTCGCCCTCCTCGCTGTGGCGGCACAGCAGCTGCTGGCCTACGCAGATGCCGAGTACCGGCTGGCGTAGCGTACGTATAACCTCGTCGAGGCGGCGCGCCTTGAGATACTCCATAGCACCGCGAGCCTCGCCCTGTCCGGGGAAGAGCACGCGGTCGGCTTTCTGCAGCTGCTCGGCATCGTCGGTCAGCAATGGCTCCAGCCCCAAGCGTTTCAGGGCGTTGACCACCGAGTAGATGTTGCCGGCATTATACTTTACTATTGCTACGTTCATAATTGCATGTGTATCTAAACATCCCTCCCTTGGGGAGGGCTTGGGTGGGCTTTCAGCTGAAAATGATTGTCTTGTTCTTATACGTCAGAATCTTACGCTCAATATGCTTCTGTACGGCGTGCGACAGCACAATCTTCTCCAAGTCCTTGCCTTTGAGCACCAGGCTCTCGGGCGTGTCTTTGTGCGTGATGCGCGTTACGTCCTGCTCAATGATAGGTCCGGCGTCGAGCTCGGCGGTCACGTAGTGGCTCGTGGCGCCGATAATCTTCACGCCGCGCTCCCAGGCCTGGTGATAGGGTTTGGCGCCGATAAATGCCGGCAGGAACGAGTGGTGAATATTAATAATGTGATGGGGGAACTCGGCTATCATGTCGTCAGAGATAATCTGCATGTAGCGGGCCAGCACGATAAACGAGATGTCCTCCTTGCGCATGAGCTCCATCTCGGCGGCCTCCACCTCGGCCTTGTTGGAGTGGTCTTTCTTGATGCTCCACACGTAGTAAGGTATGCCAAACTGTTCGGCCACGTATCGCAGGTCCTCGTGGTTGCTGACGATGCAGGGGATGTCGCAGGCAAATTCGCCGGCCTTCCAGCGCGCCAGCAGGTCGTACAGACAGTGGCTCATCTTCGAGACGAAGATAGCCATGCGCGGCCGCTTGTCGCTATAATAGAGGCTGAACTTCATCTGGTAGCGCTGAGCGTAGAGCGTGGTGATGTATTCGTAAATCTTGTCGCGGGGAATGAGGAACCCTTCGAGTTCCCACTCTATGCGCATAAAGAACATGCCGTCGAGCTTGTCGACGTATTGGTCAAGGTAAACGATGTTACCCTTGTTGTCGGTTATAAATTTCGTTACTTCCGTGATGATACCCTGTTTGTCAGGGCAGTGCAGAAGCAGGATGGCCGTCTGTTTCATGGGCGATAATTCCTTGTTTTCTTCTTTTTCGGTGCAAAGGTACTACTTTTTTGGCGTTTTCCTTTCACTTTGACTGTTTTTCTGCTTATTTGCTTTCGATTTCTTGCCGTGGCGGTTGTTGTGCTGCCCGTTGCCGCGGCTGTTCCAGCGGCCGTGGCGTCGCGTGTCGGAACGTTTCTTCTCGCGCTTGGTGTAGGCAGGCCCCTCGCCCAGATTCTCGGGCAGTGGGCGTTTCTCCACCTCCTTGCCTAAGAAGTGCTCTATCTCCTGGAACTTGTAGATCTCGGCCTCGCTGACGAAGGTGATGGCCACGCCGTCGCGGTCGGCGCGAGCCGTGCGGCCTATGCGGTGCACGTAGTCCTCGGCGTCGTGGGGCACGTCGTAGTTGATGACGATGCGTATGTCGTCGATGTCGATGCCGCGGCTGACGATGTCGGTGGCCACGAGCACATCCACCTGTCCGGCCTTGAAGCGGTACATCACGTCGTCGCGCTCCTGCTGCGACAGGTCGCTGTGCATCTCGGCGCAGTTGATCTTCATGCGTTTCAGCTGGCGCGTGATGTCCTTCACGCGGTCTTTCTTGCCGCTGAAGACGATGACGCGCTGCAGGTCGCCGGCCTTGAACAGGTGCTCGATGATGCCCAGCTTCTGCGGGTCGTAGCACACGTAGGCCGACTGCTGAATCTTCTCAGCAGGCTTAGAGACGGCCAGTTTCACCTCCACGGGGTCGTGGAGCAGCGAAACGGCCAGTTCGCGGATTTTCGACGGCATGGTGGCCGAGAACATGACGCGCTGGCAGCTGTCGGGCAGCTCCTTGACGATGGTCAGGATGTCTTCCGAAAATCCCATGTCCAACATGCGGTCGGCCTCGTCGAGCACGAAGAACGAGCAGCGCGAGAGGTCGAGGTTGCCCACCTTCAGATGGCTTATCAGTCGGCCGGGGGTGGCTATCAGCACGTCGGCGCCCAGGCGCATGCCGCGCAGCTCCTGGTCGTAGCGGTTGCCGTCGTTGCCGCCGTAGACGGCCACGCTCGACACGCCGTCGAGATAATAGCCGAAGCCCTGCATGGCCTGGTCTATCTGTTGGGCCAGCTCGCGGGTGGGCGACATGATGACGCAGTTGATGGCGTCCTTGGGGTAGCCGCCATCGTCGATCATCGACAGGATGGGCAGCAGGTAGGCCGCCGTCTTGCCAGTGCCTGTCTGTGCCACGCCCAATACGTCGTAGCCGTCTAAGATTTCGGGTATGCAGCGCTCCTGGATGGGCGTCATCTCGTCGAAGTGCATGTCGTAGAGGGCGTCCAGGATATTGTCGTTCAAATATGTTTCTTCAAATTTCATTCAATCCTAAATTGTAAATCATAAATCGTAAATAGTAAATCGTAAATCGTCAAATCGTCAATCAGTTCGGGGCTTGTCGCCAGCAGAAGTAGGCTATGAACACATAGAGGATGTTGGGAATCCACTCTGCCAGCAAGGCCGGCGTGCCGGCATTGATGGCGAAGGTGGCGCTGATGGTCTGCAGCAGGATGTAGGCAAACGACAGCGCCAGGCCTATGCCCAGATAGAGTCCCATGCCGCCTTTGCGCTTGCGTGCCGACAGCGAGGCGCCGATGACGGTGAGGATAAACGAGGCAAACGACATGGCTATGCGCTTGTGGTACTCCACCTCATACTGCACCACGTTCTGCGAGCCGCGCTCCTGCTGCTTGGAGATATATTCGCGCAGCTCGGGACTGGTGAACGTCTCCTGCTGCCCCTTGAAGAACACCAGGTCCATGGGCTCCATCATAATCATCGTGTCAATCTCGGCGCCGGTCTTGATTTCCTCGCGCAGGCCCTTGAGCGTGCGGATTTTATAGTTCTGGGCGCGCCAGTGGAAGCGCGAGTCGCTGATGGTGTCGTAATGTATGACGCTGGCCGTCATGTGGCTCACCAGTTTCTTTTTCTCAAACTTGTCGAGCGAGAAGCCGTAGCCCGTCTTCGTCTTGTCGTCGTACTGCTGCAGATAGGCAATGATGCCGTGGCCCACCTGCAACTGCACGTTCGACGCCGACGTGATCTTCTTGTTGTTCTTGTAACGCTCTTCAAAGTTCTGGCGCACCACCGTTCCCTCGGGAATGACGAACGACCCTAAGTAGTAGTTCAGCAGAGCTATCAGCGCCGCCGATATGAAGTAGGGGCGCATCAGGCGCTTGAAACTCATGCCCGAAGCCAGCATGGCGATAATCTCGCTGTTGCCCGCCAGCTTGGAAGTAAAGAAGATGACGGCTATGAAGACGAACAGCGGCGAGAAGAGGTTGGCAAAGTAAGGCACGAAGTTGGCATAGTAGTCAAACACGATGGCCTTCAGCGGCGCGTGGTTGGTGGTAAACTTGGCCAGGTTCTCATTGATGTCGAAGACGATGGAGATAGAGATAATCAGGATAATAGAGTAGATGTAGGTGCCGATAAACTTCTTGATGATATACCGGTCCAGTCGCGTCAGATAGTGGAAGGGGTTGAGATAGCGCATCCACCCCAGATGACGGCCCAGCCAACGGAAAGGTCGTGCCACCTTGGTGAAGAATCGACCGACGGCGCGCTGCCGGCGGTAGCGCTTGCTGTGGCGGCGCAACCGGGCGAAGGTCTTGGGTTGTTTTTTCCTCTTTATCTTTATCTTAATCTTCATCGTCTGTTTCTGCTGTTGTCTTATTCAAGTTTTGCTTTCTCACACCGATAGCTGCTTAGCGTCTCTGCCCCAGCTGGTCAATCACCGAGCGCTTCCACTGTGTGAAGTCACCTTTTTCTATATGCGCGCGCGCGTCGCCGACGAGTCTCAGGTAAAAAGCCAGGTTGTGGATAGAGGCTATCTGCAGCGCCAGCAGCTCCTGAGCCTTGAACAGATGGTGCAGGTAGGCTTTCGAGTGCAGGCGGTCGATGTCGCAGCCGTCGGGGTCGATGGGCGAGAAGTCCTGCTCCCATTTCTTGTTGCGCATGTTCACCGTGCCCTCGTAGGTGAAGAGCATGGCGTTGCGGCCGTTGCGGGTGGGCATGACGCAGTCGAACATGTCGACGCCGCGCTCTATGGCTTCCAACAGGTTCTGCGGCGTGCCCACGCCCATGAGGTATCGCGGACGGTCCTTGGGCAGGATGTCGTTGACCACCTCAATCATCTCGTACATCACCTCTGTAGGCTCGCCCACGGCCAGTCCGCCGATGGCGTTGCCGTCGGCACCCTTGTCAGCCACATACTTGGCGGCCTCGCGGCGCAGGTCCTTGAAGGTGCAGCCCTGAACGATGGGGAACAGCGACTGCTCGTAGCCGTAGAGGGGTTCCGTCTCTTCGAACCGCTTGATGCAGCGGTCTAACCATCGTTGCGTCAGCCCCAGCGACTTCTTGGCGTAGGCGTAGTCGCTCTGCCCCGGGGGGCACTCGTCGAGCGCCATCATGATGTCGGCGCCGATGATGCGCTCGGTGTCCATCACGTTCTCGGGGGTGAACATGTGCTTGGAACCGTCGATATGGCTGCGGAACTCGCAGCCCTCCTCGCGCAGCTTGCGGATGCCAGTCAGCGAGAACACCTGGAAGCCGCCGCTGTCGGTCAATATGGGCCTGTCCCAGGTGTTGAACTGGTGTAGGCCGCCGGCCTTGCGCAGGGTGTCCAGTCCGGGGCGCAGATACAGGTGGTAGGTGTTGCCCAGGATAATCTGAGCCTTCACCTGCCGGCGCAGCTCGTCGAAGTGTACGCCCTTGACGCTGCCCACCGTGCCTACGGGCATGAAGATAGGCGTCTTGATCTGGCCGTGGGCCGTGGTGATTACACCGCTGCGGGCACTGCTGTACGGGTCGTTATGCTCTACGCAAAATGTCATATTACTCCTTTATCTCCTTGTAACTCCTTCTAACTCCTTGTAACTCCTTCTAACTCCTTGTAACTCCTTCTAACTCCTTCTAACTCCTTTTACCCCCTTCAGAATCCTCCTTCTCCTCGGGAATGTCAAAGGTCGTGGGGTTCTTCACCAGCTCCTTGGTCAGTGCGAAGTCCCAGACATCCTGTACATTCTCCACGTAGTGGAAGGCGACGCCTTTGAGATACATCTCGGGAATGTCGTTGACGTCTTTCTCGTTCTCGCGGCACATGATAATGTCGGTAATACCAGCACGCTTAGCGGCCAGAATCTTTTCCTTGATACCGCCCACTGGCAGCACCTTGCCGCGCAGCGTAATTTCGCCCGTCATGGCGGTGTTCTTGCGCACCTTGCGCTGTGTCAGTGCCGAAGCGATGGAGGTGGCTATGGTAATGCCTGCCGAGGGGCCGTCTTTCGGTGTGGCACCCTCGGGCACGTGGATATGGATGTTCCAGTTGTCGAAGATGCGGTAGTCAACGCCGAGCTTGTCAACATGAGCCTTGACATACTCCAGAGCGATGACGGCTGACTCCTTCATCACGTCGCCCAGGTTGCCGGTGAGGGTCAGCTTGGCGGCTTTTCCCTTTGACAGTGAAGTTTCTATGAACAATATCTCGCCGCCGACGCTCGTCCACGCCAGTCCGGTTACCACGCCGGCGTAGTCATTGCCTTGATAGATGTCGCGATAGAAGGGTGGGGTGCCCAGCAGGGCCTCCACCTCCGTGGGGGTAATCTTAGTGGGTGATGGCTGCTGGGTGTTGGGTGATGGCTGTTGGGTGTTGGGTGATGGGTGATGGGTGTTGGGTGATGGCTGCTGGGTGTCGCTGTCGCCCATTACCTTGCGGAAGGCCAGCTTGCGCATGGCCTTGTTAATCTGTTTCTCTAACTGGCGCACGCCGCTTTCGCGGGTGTAGCGCTCAATAATCATCTCGATGGCCGCCTTGTTGAACACGGGCTTTGGCGTTGTCAGGCTCAGGCCGGTGTTCTCCATTTCGCGGGGAATGAGGTGGCGCTTGGCTATCTCTATCTTCTCCTCGGTGATGTAGCCGCTCACCTCAATAATCTCCATACGGTCGCGCAGCGGGCCGGGAATGGTGGCCAGGTTGTTGGCCGTGGCTATGAACAGCACCTTCGACAGGTCGTAGTCTACGTCCAGGTAGTTGTCATGGAAGGCGTTGTTCTGCTCCGGGTCGAGCACCTCCAAGAGTGCCGAGGCGGGGTCGCCGTTGTGGGTGTTCTGCGTCACCTTATCTATCTCGTCGAGGATGAATACCGGATTGCTGGAGCCAGCCTTCTGTATCGACTTGATGATACGTCCGGGCATAGCGCCGATGTAGGTGCGGCGGTGGCCGCGAATCTCTGCCTCGTCGTGCAGACCGCCTAACGACATGCGCACGTACTTACGCTTCATGGCGGCGGCAATCGACTTGCCCAGCGACGTCTTGCCAACCCCCGGCGGACCGTAGAGACAGAGGATGGGCGACTTCAGGTCGCCGCGCAGCGACAGCACCGACATGTATTCCAGTATGCGCTCCTTCACCTTCTCCATGCCGTAGTGGTCGCGGTCCAGGATCTTCTGGGCGCGTTTCAGGTTCAGGTCGTCGGACGTGTATTCGCCCCATGGCAGGTCTACCATCGTCTGCAGGTAGGTCAGTTGTACGTTGAAGTCGGGACTCTGAGGGTTCAGGTTGTCAAGTTTGTCGAGTTCCTTCTGGAAAGTCTTCTCCACTTCCTTCGACCACTGTTTCTTGCTGGCTTTCTGCATCAGTTCGGCCTTCTCAGGCGTTGTCTCGCCGTTGCCAATTTCGGCTTGCAGGTTCTTGATCTGCTGCTGCAGGAAGTAGTTCTTCTGCTGCTCGTCCAGGTCTTCGCGCGTCTTGTTGCGGATGTCGGCCTTCAGGTGCTGCAGGTTGATTTCGCGGTTCAGCAGCTTCAGCGTGGTAAACAGCCTCTCCTTGATGCTCTCCATCTTCAGGAGCATCATCTTGTCTTGGATGCTGAAGGGAATGTTCGAGCACGTGAAGTTCAGGGCCATGATGTCGTTGGAGATGTTCTGCACGGCAAAGGTGGCCTCGTCGGGAATCTCGTCACTCATGTTGATGTAGTGGCTCACCTGCTGTCGCAGGTCCTGCATGGCGGTGAAGAATTCCTTGTCGCGCTTCAGGGGCATGTCCTCAGGAGCCTCGCTGACGCGCCCAATCAAGTAAGGCTTAACTTTGATAATCTCCTGCAGTCGTACACGAGCCAATGCCTGCACAATGGCTGTGATGTTGCCATTGGGCAGTGTCAGCTGTTTTACAACCTTAGCGTAGACACCGAATTCATAAAGGTCTGTCAACCGCGGATCGTCTATTTCCGGATCCTTCTGGCAGACGATGGCTATGATGGTAGATTTCTTTTCGGCGCGCTTCACGAGCATCGAACTTGACTCGCGGCCTATGAGAATAGGCGACACCACACCAGGGAAGAGTACCAGATTACGCACGGGCAACACGGGAACCTCCTCTGGCATCTGAATATTGTCTATCAACTCCTTAAAATCTCCGTCTACATCGGCAATGACAGAGAATGCTTTGTTATTCTGACTTTCCAAAAACATATCTTCCTATATATAAGAGCGTGCAAAGTTACTAAATTTTATTGATATAAGCCGCTTCTTAACATTATTTTTCCTGTCTGCTATTTATTTTTTACAAAAATCATCGAAATATGTAGCTGGGAAATGGAATAAAGTTATTACCTTTGCAGCTATGAAAATAGTAATACTTGACAGCTATGGAGCCAATCCGGGCGATTTGTCGTGGGACAGGCTGAGCGAATTGGGCGACGTGACGGTTTATGACCGCACAAAAGCAGAAGAGACCGTGGCAAGAGCCGCCGGCGCCGAGGTGATACTGACCAATAAGGTCGTCGTGGGACGCCGGGAGATAGAGCGCCTGCCACGGCTCCGCTATATCGGTGTGCTGGCCACAGGTTATAATGTCGTGGATATCGTGGCAGCTCATGAGCACGGCATCGTGGTCACCAACGTGCCGGCTTACAGCACCGAGAGCGTTACTCAAATGGTATTTGCCCACCTACTGACAGTGACGAATCGCACAGAACATTATGCGATTCAGAACCGTAATGGCCGGTGGAGTGGGGAGCCAGACTTCTGCTATTGGGACACGCCTCTTACAGAACTGGCGGGCAAGACTTTCGGCATCGTGGGTCTTGGCAACATAGGACGTCGTGTGGCTGTCGTCGCACAGGCTTTCGGCATGAAGGTGGCTGCTGTTACCAGCAAGCGTGTAGAAGACCTGCCTGTCGGCGTCAATAAGCTAACGATAGCCGAACTCTTGGCCACGTCGGATGTATTGTCGTTGCACTGTCCATTAACCGACGCCACGCGGTATCTTATCTGTGCTGACACGTTGCGACAGATGAAGCCTACGGCCATTCTCATCAATACTGGTCGCGGGCCGCTGGTCAACGATCAGGATGTGGCTGCAGCTTTGAACGAGAACCGACTTGCCGCCTATTGCGCTGACGTGCTGGCCGAGGAACCGCCACGAAGCGGAAATCCGCTGCTGGCATGCCAGAATGCCTATATCACCCCACACATCGCTTGGGCCACACGCGAAGCACGCATCCGACTGCTCCATGTGGCTGTCAACAACGTTGTAGCGTTTGCTGAAGG
>OCTW011363251.1_pt1 | contig 10570 bp, 17 predicted proteins | sample 1539671 | NCBI WGS metagenome assembly OCTW01 (sample SAMN02144230, study PRJEB22623) | gut metagenome | biome: sheep rumen | host: Ovis aries | place: New Zealand
TTTATTATCCATCTGGTAATAAGTATAATATAAATGCATATCCATTGAAAGAAAATCCGTCAGAAATCTGGGATTCTTCTAAAGGTGAGATATCTTGTTTATCTATATCTAAAGATAAATCTAAGCATGATACAATGTATCAAAAAGACATTGTCAATTCAACTGAAGATAAAATCATTGAATTTTTGAAGTTCTGTTTTACTCGTCTAATGAATGGAAAGCTATTTGAGAAAATGGAAGATAAATTACAGTCATTTAGGAGTGATTTCATATGAACATTGATACTGTATATCCGCATGTTAAAGTGTTCATGAATAAAATTGAGAAAGATTTACTAAATCTTGGTTTTGAGGTATTGAATAGTGAAAATTACTTAACTAGATTTTATGATTTCTTTTATGACGGCCATATTTGTTTTACATTTGTTGAAAAGACTAATTCTTTTTATAGCCATCTTGCTGATAATATCAACTATAATCACACTGATATGAGAGATAATACAAAATACAGAAATATCTTAAGAATGGCGAAGAAAATAGTTAAAACTGTTAAAGTAGTAAAAATTAGAGAACGAAAAGATGCTTTTAGTGTAGACTTTGAATGATTATAAGAGTGATAAAAATATTTACGAATTAGAAAAGGATTTTGTATGAAAAAAGAAGATATTATGTCAATTGTACACAAACATCGGAATAAATTTTTTTGGAAGGGAAGTTATACAGAAGATATACAGAGATATAATTTGAAAATATTATTTAAGGACGGTAAATATTATAGAGATTATAAAACAGTTGCAAGCTACAATTTTGATATATTTAGAAATGACATTAATACAGGAATTATACGCTATTATAATGTAATAGTAAAAGATATGTTTGGCAATTTAATGTTTGATAGAAATAAGAATCTTGAAGAATATAATCCAATAAAAACATTAAATGATTTTGAATTATATCTTACAAATATTGAAAAAGACGTTAAAAAGTTTTATATTAGTAAAAAACTAAAATCTATCGGAAATGACTTTAAATGATTACTAAAAACGAATATAATGAACTGTGTAAGAAATATGGTTTTGTTCCTCGTAAAAATAAAGAAACACCATATTATTATGATGTTCCTCCAGGATATGGATTTTATTCTGGTGCTATCGTGGTGCAATATTTGAATAAGAAAGCACAAGTCTGTAAACTTGAATCTTTTGGATTAAATTGGAGATATTGGACCTGTAATAAGAATGAATTTGAATCACAATTAAATCAACTAATGGCAGACTTAAAGAGACGAAAAATCAAAGCAGCATTACAGACTATTGAAGAGGACTTTAAATAATGATTGCTGGAACATCAAATAATCTAATAAAAATCCATGATTATGTTCTTTCAATGGGATATAAGACAAAATATACTGATGATTGGCATAATTTTATGTATAGGTCAAATGTTAACAGATGTGATATGTACTTACATATTAATAATTTGTCACATTTACGATTTTCTATTATTCAGACACATGGTGGAAAATTTGAACTAGATTTTGATGTAATAAATCGAGACAATTCATATAAAGTTTTTGACACAGCAAGACCGGAATTGAAATACATTACACGATTTGTTAATGTGTTACTTGATGAAGCCAATTGGGAAGAAATTAAAGCTATTATTAGCAATAATAGACGAATTGCAAAAGAAATTATTGTAAATGATAAAATTGAAACTATGAAAACGGATTTTGTATGACACCATATTGTGAAGAATATTATAAAATGGCTAAAGAGTTCCATTTAGAACAGGTGGGTTTTATTTGTTCTTTGCCAGATGTTCATCCGGCTGATTTCGTATTAAAGTTCAATAATTATAAGGATATAATATATGTTGCTGGTACATTGATAGATTGCAGTGAATGTATCTGCTGTTATGGTGCATTGGAATTAAGACCTAAGCAAGCTAGACAACAATTGGCTAAACTAATGGGTCAATATAAGGAAATATTGGTTAAACGAAAATTAAAAACTATTGAAAAGGACTTCAAATGAAGAATAGGCAAATTGATAAAGTACGATTTCCAGTATATAAAGATCTAATGTATAAACTTGTTGAAAGCTATGAAAATGCAGGTTTTTATGTTCGTAATGAACCGTCTTATGGGTTCATGATTTATATAAACAAGCAAGATTACGATAATGAATTTAAACCACAGATCTATGATGGTGCTTTTATTCATATAACAGATATATCATTAAAAATACAAAAATATAGTAGATTGCTTGATGGTTGTTTAAATGCATTTACTGGATGGAAAGAATTCTGTGCTTATGATTTTAATGAAGAAACTAAATATTATTGTATTACACAGATAGGTACTTATATAAGTGATAAGTCTTTGAATGGCTATCCAGATATCTATTATAAGATGATTAAACGCTATAACAATTTGCAGAAAATCAATAAAGACTTTGAATGATATATTGACAGACCTTAAATAAGTTTCTATATTTAAACTTAGAGGTTGACTATGAATACACACCTTCAAATTTGGCATAGCAAAGAAGCAAGAGAAGCATTCTATAACTGGAATGGTATTGGTGTTTTACCACCAGATGCCATCTACGCACATACATTTTATGATTTTGATTGGATAGCAGCTAAAATGTCAAAGGTTTCTGATAAAACAAAAACAATCATTATTTCAATTTCAGAACTTTGTTGGATTACTGCTGAAGCACATCGTGAAATGGAAAAAGAAAATTGTAAAGATCGTAAGAATTTAAAAGAGTTTACTGATGAAATGTGGGATATTTTCTTCAATGGAACTAAGGGAGTTATTCCTCACGATGCGATTTGTGTCTTGTGGTGTGTTGTATAATATGTAAATAAAATTTTACATAACATTCTATGTTTTTAATTGACATATTATATGTTTTTTTCTATATTTAAACTTAGAAAATAACAACAAGAGGTAACAACAATGACACGAATTGAAATCCTTGAAAACGAAATCAAAACCAATCAGGAACTCTATTACAATGATAAACCGAAGATTTCTGATGCTGAGTTTGATGCATTGGTTGATGAACTCGCTGTTCTTGATCCGAATAATGCATTGTTGACAACCTTGGTTGGTGCTGACACTGCTGTTGGTTTTAAGCAGGTGAAGCATAACATTGTTATGGGTAGCCAAAACAAAGCCAACACGGAACCTGAAATGAATGCTTGGTTGTCTACCATTGATAATTCATTTGTACTTGGTTCTTATAAGATGGATGGTGCTTCACTCTGTATGACTTATGTGAATGGAAATTTTGTTAAGGCTGCTACTCGTGGTGATGGTAAAACGGGTTATGATATTACGGAAAATGTGAAAAAAATGAATTTCGTGCCGATGCGACTCAATGATAATTTCACTGGCGATGTTCGTGGTGAAGTTCTTCTGTCTCGTGCCAACAAAAACAAATTTTATCCTGAAATGAAGAATTGCCGTAATACTGCGACTGGCATTATGAAGCGTCTTGATGGTGCTGGTTGTGAACATCTGGATGTTGTTTGTTATGATGCTCAGTATCTTGACCATTCTGAATCTTTTGGTACTCAGAAAACCCTCATTGAATTTATTGAACGAAATGGTTTTAAGGTTGCTCCTTACAAGATGTTCAAGAACCTTACTTCTAAGGAATGTATGGAATATCTCAATGATGTGTTTGCAAAGTTTGACGATCTTGAGTATGATATTGATGGTATCGTCTGGAAACAGAATGCCATTGATATGAATGATATGCGAACCAATGTCCGTCCGAAGACTAACATTGCATTGAAGCCTGCCAAGATTCTCAAGGAAACCACTCTGATTGACATTGTCTGGCAGGTTCGTAATGGCAATCTTACGCCGGTAGGTATTGTTGAAGCGGTTGACCTTCAGGGTGCCACTGTCAAGAAGGCAAACCTCTGCAATGTCGCTTGCCTGGAAAATATGGGAATTGAAATCGGTCATAAGGTTATCATTTGCCGCTGTGGTATGATTATTCCTAAGATTATCAAGGATGTCAACACTGGTAAGTATGCCGAAGGTTATGAACTTTAATTTGCTTATGTTTAAGACTGCCAATGATTTCAAAAAATATATCAAAACTACGCTCAAATCGTCAGGAGCGTGTTCTGCGCCATCGCAGGCTAGTATATGGCAAACATACCATAGTAAAAAGTTTCACCCAGTAAGCAACACTTACTGCCCAGGAAATGATGGTTATCCATTAGAGGGTGATGGAAATGTGACTTGGAAGTATAATAGTGGAACAACAGATCCAAATTGCAAAAATCAGCATAAGTTTTGTGCTTTCTATCTTGGATTTGAAGATAAGAAATCCACTAAGACACCAGTTCTATTTCTGCATTTTGAATATGATGATAACAACATTTATAATGTTGGGGTAGAACTCACTAAGGTGAATATTAGTTCTGTTTGTCCTTGGGAATGGTCAGATAAATCTGTAATCAACTATATTTTTAATATTTTCTAATATGGCTACTTTCGTTAGAGACTATCTTAAAAATCATAATGCTAATCAACTAATTAGGCTGATTGGTAGTAAGATAGATAAGCGATATACTGTGCAAATTGTAGATGAATCTGAATCTAAATTCGCTTATATATTGTATGTTGGAGATACATATGATTTTTACTGGGTTAAACTATGGATAAATTGGTTTGATAATGAAATTGGAATACAGTCAAATGTAATTGCATCTTGGGATTATGACCAGATAGATTTCAACACATATTCTTTCACTTATGGTTCTAGTATAGAACAGCTTGTAGATTTTTATAATGATCTGATGTTTAAAGTAAAAAATTCCACATTTAAACAAAAAGAATATAGCATTATAAAAAGAAAAAGAGAAATGGATAAAGACTTTGTGTAAATAAAGTTTTACAAGAAACAAATTGACAATAAGTCTAAAAAATTCTAAATTATAATAAACTTAACAACCAAAGGAAAAACTATGTTGAAAGCTCTATATATGTATTCTGATGTTGCTGGCCGAGAAGCATGTATTGGAATTGATAAAATGACATTGAAGTTTGTTAATGTTGAAAATGAAACAGAATTTAAGTCTATTATTGATACAACCATTCGTGAACTAAAGAAACCTGATACACGTTTATTTAAGGTATCATTCTATAATAACAAGGCCGTACCACTTGAAATTTCATTTGATGATATGGATATTGAAAAGGAATTGCGTGAAATGGAATTTAATGATATTGTAGATAATGAAACTACAAATCCAATTGATGATTGGCAGACAATCAATGAATATAAACTTGAATTTTAACAACAACTAAATGGAGGTCAATTATGGCACAACCTGGAACAATTGAACAGAAGGACTTCATTCTCAAGTTCGCACAGAACTATGAATCGTATGTCCCGGAACCGAAGGACAATATGCGAGCCGAGGATTGTTGGAAGCGACCGAATCCCGTTGTGGCTGCAACCGCGCAGTTGAAGAGGATTGGTGACATCAACAAGTTCTATCGGCGACTGAAGGCATTCCTTCAGCATGGATTGAAGATTCAGTCCCTTGAAAATACGGCATTTGCAAATATGGAATGTGAAGAGTGCCGTCAGTGGTTGAGTGCTGCTGTAAAGGTTTACGAAACAGATGACTCGCCGACCATCAAAGACAAGAAGATTACGAAGTTGGCATCCATGCTGACTATGTGATTTTAAACATTAGGTTGTTAATGTAACAGATAATTTACAAAAGTTGCATTGACAACCTTTTTTGTATATTGTAATTTAAAAGATACATAATAGAACTTTAATCAGGAGTTCAATATATGAAAGAACTGCAACCATTTTTGAAAAATGCACTAGAGACAAATTGTAAACTATCGGTTAATGAAGAAAAAGCATATTTCAACATTATTCAATCTGATAAGGTTTCAAAAACAATCAAGAACATGGCAATGAATAAGATTGTTCAAAACCATATATTATTTGTAGTATCAGTAGCAAAGCAGTTCGCTAATAAATCCGTAGAATTGACAGATCTAATTCAAGAAGGCATTCTTGGTATGAAATATGCTGCCACTAAATATGATGTTAATGATGGTACGAAATTCATTAGTTATGCTGTCTGGTACATTGTTCAGCGAATTAAGAAATATCTAGATTCGTATACTTCAGCAATTTATATTCCAATCAATCAAAGACAGGAAGCTAATAAGATTATTAAACGAATGAATAAAGAACATAAGACTATTGATGAACTTGGTTTGTCTAATCAAAAAATTCTTGATTTTGTATTGGTTGATAATGCGGTGAACATTGAATCACTTAATACACCTGTTCCAGGATTGGATAATGAAACAACTGAACTTATTGATGTTGTTGAAGATAATTCATTTAAAAATGATATTGAAAATAATGACATAATGAAGAAGATTGATACCATAATGAAGGATCTGTCTGAACGAGATAGAAATATCGTATTGAAACATTATGGTATAGGCGAAAACGAGCCAACAACAATAGTTGACCTTGCTGTAGAACATGGTCTATCACATCAAAGACTAGCTTCGCTAAAGAAACAAATTATGCATAAGATTAGACGAAATTCTGGTGTACATTCTTATGATTCACTGATGGCTTTGTAAATAAATTTTTTACATATAACCAATATATAATGATTGACAGTAGTCAGTCATTTTTCTATATTTTAACTTAGAAAAACAACAACGAGGTACCAAATGAATATTATTCAGACACTTGCCACTTCTCACAAATGGAATCTTCCTACGGTATGTCCGGTATGTGGTGGCGAGCTCACACTATCTGACAATCATTGCCAACTGCGATGTGTGAATGAATTTTGCAAGAGTAAATTTTCTGGTAGAATTGGAAAATGGACTAACACCATCGGTGCTAAGGAATTTGGTCTGACTACGATTGAAACACTAATTGACAATGGGGTGATTGACACGATTTCTTCGCTTTACACTATGGATTTGGATAAGATTGCTTCCATTTCTGGTCTGGGAAAGCGTTCTGCAATGAAGATGAAAAAGGAACTTGATACTCACAAGGAAATGTCACTGGCGAAGTTTATTGCTGGGTACAACATTGAAGGAGTTGGCGAAAAGGTAATTGACAACATCATCAAGGCAAAGAATTTCCAGACCTTCAATGATTTCTTCGCATATGCTGAATCTCCTGAGCGTTTTGTTTGCGATGGTGTTGGTTCTATTATCTCCAAGAAACTCGCCCAGGGATTGCAAGCACTGCGTGAAGATATGGAAAAGACATTGACATTCGTAACTATCAAGGAACCGGAAAAGAAAACTGTTAATACCAATGGTGTTCTTGCTGGAAAATCGTTCTGTTTCACTGGTGCGGCATCTCGTCCTCGTAAGGAACTGTGGTCTATGGTTGAAAAGAATGGTGGTGTAATTCACGAAGGAATTAAGAAGGACACTGAGTTCTTGGTTCTTGCTGACCCAAATTCTACTTCGTCTAAGGCCGTAAAGGCCCGTAAACAGGGAATTACTCTTATTTCTGAAGACGATTTCGTGAAGATGTGCGGAGTATAATATGGATTTTTATTCATTGTTCTGTGAACTTAAAAAATATAAGTTTAGAAATACTGATATTGTCTTAGAAAGAAAAAATAATATTGATGAGCTGTACATTAATTTTAAGAAGACAGAACCATTTAAAAAATTTGGTAATTTGTTAAATAATACTTCGTGTTGTTGTTTTATAACACCATTTAAGAATAAAAAGTGTAGATTGTCTATCCATACATTACAAAATCCTAATTTTCTTTCTGTTAGTAGTAAGTACGAACTTTATAATTATTGGGCAAATAAAAATGGTATTACAACTAAGCTGTCAAGTAATATATTTAATATTATTTGTATTAGTGTGTGGAAGGATTTTTCAAAAATAAATACCTTGATAATTACTTTAGATAAGATATTAAATACAGTTTATAATAATATTTCTGCATTTAATGATTGGTGCAATAATCAGAATACAATAGATGATTTCAATAATTATAAAGTTATGTATGATAAGATGAATGATATTGACCAACAAATTAAAAAATTGATGCATAGTAAGCGAAATATCATGGCTGCTTTAACACAAAAGCAGAAAAAGGAAGCATTAGATTTAAAGCGAAAGAGACAAATGATGAAGGATTTTGTATGACAAAGACAATAGATAATATTACAGCAAATGACCGAGAATATTTACATAGAATTGGCAAAATTTTCAAGGAAAAATGTAAAGATGTTTTACCTTTAAAAGTCAATAGTGTACCAGTGAATATTGTGGAATGTTCTAATACTACTATCAAATTGTCTTTTCCTATAAAATTCTTTAATGTAGATAATGATTTTATGGATGTATCATATATTAATGATAAGTGTAATATGATATATTGTTCGGCTGTATTTGATAAGACAATGAGTGATAAGGTTGTCCATTTGACTAATCTTAATTATAATAGACTTTTATTTGATAAGATAGATTTTAACATATTTTATAGTATACTTGGCAGTAAAGAAGTTTATTTTGATAAATTTACTGCGAAATATTTTAATATGACAAATGTTCCTATTGACTTTGAAGTCACAAACATTGATTCTTTGGTTAAAGCAATTAAAAAGGCTTTTAATGCCAGTAAGGACAATATAGACCAGTTTAATAAGTTAATTCATAATAAAGGAATTATTGAATATAGTGATATTATTAAAGCTAAAGAACAAGAAATTAATCTATTGAAAGAACAAATTAAACAGCTAAGCAATGAAAAACATTTACATTTAGATAAAATGAAAGTTATTTTTCAAAAAAACATTGACATTTTGAAGGATCTTTGTTAATATTAAAATAATAAAACTGAGAGGTTATATACTATGTCTAGTAAAAAGAAAAATACAACAAAGAAAACTCCCACAAAGAAGCCTGAAAAGGCAAAGCAACCAACACGCCTAAAGGTACAAGATGGTGCAGATTTTTATGCTCATAAGCATATTATCAATTTCCTAACTGAAACGGACTTGTATAAGTTCTCTCAGCAACAGTTCTATTTCCATCGCCGCCCAAATGAACAGGCTAAATGGGAATTTAAGTGTAGAACAAAGGGAGTAAATCTCACTAAGTTCATCAATCGTATCAACGAAGAACTTGATTGGATTTGCACACTACGATTCCAGCAATTTGAATTGGATTATATGGCTTCATTCTCGTGGTTCAAGAAGGACTACATTGAATTCCTTGAAGATTTCCAGTTAAAGCGTAGATACATCAAGGTGTATTCTGATAAGAAGAATACTACATTGTTTGTTGAAGCTGAAGGTCCACAGAAAAATGTTTCTCCGTTTGAAATCTATGTTCTTCATATCATTCAGGCACTTTGGATGGCTGATGAAAAGATTGATTTTGAAAAGGCTAGCGATGCATTGGATAAGGAAATTGCTAAGATTAATGCGGCAACTCGTGCTGGCATCAATTTCACGATTGCAGACTTCTCTGTTCGCCGTACTATTTCTAGTGAATGGGAAGATTATATGGTCGGTCGTATGACTGCCATGTGTCCTGCCTTTGTTGGAACATCCAATGTTTATCTTGCTTGGAAGCATAAATGTAAGCCAATTGGAACCTTCGCACATGAACTCTATGCAACATATCAGGGTCTTGCTGATGTTCCTGTTGCTATGGCACAGAAGAAGGTCATGGAAGACTGGTCTACTGAATATGATGGTTCGCTTGGTATTGCATTGAGCGACAACTTTGGTTTCAAGAGTTTCTTGAATGACTTTGGTTTGAAATTTGCAAAGCTCTTTGATGGATGCCGTCATGATTCTGGTGACCCGATTCGTTGGGGTGAAATGCTGATTGCATACTACAAGAAGATTGGCATTGACCCAAGAACCAAGGTTGGATGTTGGTCTGATTCGCTGGATATTAATAAGGCCTTGGCTATTGCTAAGCACTTCAATAATCGTATCAAGGTTTCGTTTGGCATTGGTACATATCTTGGTGCTACTATCTGTGGTACAAAGAAGAAACCTCTGTCTATGGTTATGAAGGTTGTTGAAGTCAATGGAAAACCTGTCACGAAACTCAGCGATAGTAATGGTAAAACTCTATGTCAGAATGAGGAATATAATAACTATGTTCGTCAGGTCTATGACTATAAGTCCATTGATGATATGTTGGTTAGTGAAATTGTCCAGATTCTACCTGCATTCCAGGATGTATGGTTGAAGGATATTTACACACCAATGGCTGTCTAACAAAATAATGGCGGTCTGAAATATGACCGCCTTTTTTATTTTATGAAATATAAAGGACCGGGTGTAAAGATTATGATGGATTATCGCACAGCAGACGATGAATTTCGTTATAGATTGTTAAAAGAAGTAAAGACTGAAATAGCAATTTTTTTGTATGACCAAAAAAATGCTTGGCGAGCTAGAATGTGTTGGAAACGAGGTGATTTGATTGTTAGAGCAATAACTTGGTCTTTAGATAAAAACAATTTTCCATTCTATATGTTCT
>OCTW011337049.1_pt1 | contig 10569 bp, 9 predicted proteins | sample 1539671 | NCBI WGS metagenome assembly OCTW01 (sample SAMN02144230, study PRJEB22623) | gut metagenome | biome: sheep rumen | host: Ovis aries | place: New Zealand
ATAATATTGACAACTATATTGGTGGAGCTACTTTTATAGAGATATATGAAGCTTTCAAAAATAATAAGAAAATATTTTTATATCATGGTATTCCACAAGGAATGCTTTATGATGAACTAGCAGGTTTTGATCCAATTATTATTAATGAAGATTTAGACCTGATTAAATAATAAATTTAAGTAATAAGATTGCTAAAAAATTGATGAATTATCAAATTAAAAATATTGAAAAATAATTCAAATTGTATTATACTAAATTTGTATTAATATTTTATATAAACGAAAAGAAAGGAGCATATATAATGAGAAGCCTAAAAGTCTTGAAACAGTATATATATATATATATATATATATATATAGGCGCTTAAGCTTTTCTTTTAATATGCTCAGAAAAAACAACTTAAGGTTTGATTATGTTTTTGCATAATCAGATTTTAGGTTGTTTTTTGCGTTTAAAAGAAGGAGAAGGAGAAGAAAATGAAAAGGGTTTTAATATCTTTGATTTGTTTAATACTTGTTGTTAGTTTGCTTCCAATAGGTATTGTATCAAATGCTGCAAGTGATACCTTCACAATTTCTATAACAGCAGATAATACTGTATATCATAGAGGTGATAATATTACTTATACAGTAAAGATTAAGCAAACAGGAACATTAACTGCATTTGGATTTAACTTAGATGTTCCTTCATCTTTAACATATGTATCATATAGCCAAAATAATAATGCAAGTTCTGAACTTGGTTTTACTGGTCAAGGTGAAGGCGCTGGAATAAGTGTAAATACAGTAGGAGGAACACAATACTATACTTTTACTGGATTTGGTGCTTATGCATATTCTGGAACAGATGAAATATCATTAGGAACAATTACTTTCAAGGTTAATAATGATGCTGCATATGGTGATTTAACCGTAGGAGTTTTAAATGATGATGACCTAGCTGCAAATAATGAAGATTACGGCGATAAAGCTATAACTATTCATAAATCAACAGTTAATGTTGAACAAATAAAAGTACCATCAACAGGAGTTAATGTTGATTCAACTACTTCAAGTGTTGCAGCTGGAAACACAATACAACTTACAGCTACACTTGAGCCAAGCGATTCTACTGATGAGGTTACTTGGACAACAAGTGATTCTAACGTTGCAACTGTAAATGAAAACGGATTAGTTACAGGACAAGGAGTTGGAACAGCAACTATAACAGCTACTACAACTAGTGGAAAAACAGCAACTATTACTATAACAGTAACATGTAATCATGCAAAAGTAACTAAACATGAAGCGGTAGCTTCAACTTGTGTGGTTCAAGGAAATGAAGAATATTATACTTGTGATGCCTGTGGCGAAGTTGTTAGAGGTTCAGCAGACAAATTACCTTTAGCTGATCATAACTACGGAACTTGGCATGAAGAGGTAAGTCCAGTACATGAAAATAAAACATCATTACCAGGAACAAAAGGACATTATCAATGTTCAGTATGTAATAAATATTTTGATGCAAATCATAATGAAATAACAGATTTAACTATACCTGCAGAGGCACACACTGCTCAAGGAGATTATAAATTAGATGAAAATAATCACTGGAAAGAATGTGCTTGTGGAATAATTATGGACTCTGAAGCACACACACCAGCAGAAGCAGTAGAAGAAAATAAAGTCGATCCAACTTGTACTAAAGCTGGAAGTCATGATGAAGTAGTTTATTGTTCAGTATGTCATTATGAAATGAGTAGACAAACAATAACAGATGATGCTTTAGGCCATACTCAAGGAGAAATGGTAAAAGAAAATATTACTGCTCCAACTTGTGAAGAAGCTGGAAAACATGATGAAGTTTATTATTGCACAGTATGTAATGAAGAAATAAGCAGAACAACTGTTACAGACAATGCTTTAGGACATACTCCAGCAGAAACTGTTAGAGAGAATGAAGTCCCAGCTACTCATGCTCAAGAAGGAAGCTATGATGAAGTAGTATATTGCTCAGTATGTAATAAAGAACTTAGTAGAACTAAGAAAACAATTGATATAATTCCTCATTCTGCTCAAGATGATACTTGGGATAATGATGAGAATGAACATTGGCAAGTATGTGGATGTGGAGTAAAAATAAATATTGCTGCACATACACCAGCAGAAGCTGTAAATGAAAATATTGTTGCAGCAACTTGTGAAGAAGCTGGAAGTCACGATGAAGTTGTTTATTGCTCAGTTTGCAATAGAGAATTAAGCAGAACAAAAGTTACTGATGATGCTAAAGGTCATACTGAAGGCGAAATGGTAAAAGAAAATGTTGTAGCAGCAACATGTGAAGAAACCGGAAGCCATGATGAAGTTGTTTATTGTACAGTATGTAATAAAGAATTAAGTAGAGAAAAAGTTACAGATGAAGCTTTAGGACATACAGGTGGAACAGCAGATTGTGTACATAAGGCAATTTGTACAAGATGTAATGAAGAATATGGAGAGGTTAATCCAGAAGTTCATACAGGAAATACAGAAGTAAGAGATGCTAAAGAAGCTACTGTAAATGAAGAAGGTTATACCGGAGACACTTATTGTAAGGATTGTGGAGCTTTACTTGAAAAAGGAAAAGCAACAGATAAATTTGTATATAAAATGTTAGAAGGTATGAATGGTGTTCATACAGATGAAACATCAACTACTTTAACATTTAAATCTAATGGTAAATTAGAAAAATTAACTTCAGTAGAAGTTGACGGAAAAGAAATTACTTTAGACAAAGACTATACTAAAGCATCAGGAAGCACAATAATTACACTTGCTAGTGATTACTTAAATTCTTTAGCTTTAGGAACTCATACATTACAAATGAATTATGATGATGGTGAAGTTTCTACAGAATTTTCTATTCAAGAGAAACCTGTTGAAGAAACTTCTAACAAAGCTAATAATTCTAATACTAAAACCAAGACTCCTAAGACAGGTGATGAAAGTCAAATGGCTTTATGGATTATGGGTGTAGTATTATCTATAGGTTGTTTAGTAGGAGTAAGTAAATGGAACACAAGCAAGAAAGCACAAAAAAGTCCAAAACATCTAAAATAATATGGATTACAATAGTTGCTATTCTAATAGTTTTAATAATAGTAGTTCTAGTATTAAAGCTTAATAAAAAAACAAATAATGTTGAAAACATTGATACATCATTACTTGGCACATATTCATATGAAGGAGATACAAAATACAAGTTTGATAAAAACGGCAGAGGATCATTATCTGTCGGTAAAGATAAATATAATTATTCTTATAAAATAGAAGATAGTAAACTTATAATCGACTTTGATGATGAACATGTACATGATGCAACTTATTCTTACCAGCTAGACAATAATTCTTTAAAGTTAATCGGAGAAGAAGGAACAGCTGGAGGAGAATATATCTTGTATAAAGACTAAGCAAATATTATTGAAAGCACTAATTTGACTATAAGTTGAATTAGTGCTTTTGCTAGATAGGACGGACATTTTGAAGAGATTTATAAAAGTATTAATTATTATCATATCTATATGTGTTTTAATTTATTGCTCATTTAATATTACTAGATACTTAGTTAATAGCAGTAAAAATAAGAAATTAATGAATAACATTAAAGAGATAGCTGTAAATGATGTGAAGAATACTAGCAATAATAATGAGAATGAAGAAACAATTCCAATTGGAGTAGATTTTGATAAATTAAATGAATATAACGCAGACATAAAAGCATGGTTATATTTAGATAATTCAATTATCAATTATCCTGTAACTCAAAGCAATAATAATAGTTATTATTTAGATCATAGCATTGATAATAATTATAATCCTGCCGGATCATTGTTTATTGATTACAGAAACAAGAGTGATTTTACTGATGTTGTAACTTATATTTATGGACATCATATGAAAAATAACACTATGTTTGGAAATCTTGTGGACTACAAAGACCAAAGCTATTACGATAATCATAAAACTATGTATTTATTAACTAAGGATAAGTCATATAAAATAGAAATCTTTGCTTCTTTGACGGTTGCTGATGGAGCAGATATTTATAATTTTATAAATACAGATTCTAATCAAGAAATAGTAAAGATAGCAAAAGATGGATCTGATATTTCTTCAAATGTAGAAGTATTAGAAGATGACAAAATAATTGTGTTATCAACATGTACTTATGATTTTAAAAATGCTAGGTTTGTAGTTTTAGGGAAACTTAATGAAGTATAAAGAAAGAGAATTATATGAAAATGTTAGATAAAATTAGTTTTAAAAGAATAAATAAAATTAGAGTTACTTCTATTTTATTAATGGCTATGATGATTACGTATTTTTTGACTTTAGAAGTAAATGCTAGTGATGAAATTGAGCTTAATTATGCAAACTTTCCAAATTTTGATTTTAGAAATTATATTAGCGAGAAGTTTGATGCAGATTCAAATGGTAAGCTTAGTCAATCTGAGATTGCAGGAGTTACAACAATAGAAGTAGATGATTTAGGGATAGATGATTTAAAAGGAATTGAGTTCTTTACAGAATTAACAATGCTGAATTGTGAAGGAAATGCATTAACTACTATAGATTTGAGTAACAATACTAAAATATTTGATTTAAACTGTGCAAATAATCAATTAGAACAACTAGATGTTAGTAAAAATCCAGAATTATACTATTTAAATTGTAATAATAATCAAATAGATGAACTAAATATAAGTAATAATACTAATTTAAATGGTCTAGATTGTAGTGGGAATCAAATCAAAAACTTGAACTTGAGTAATAATATTGGACTATCATGGATTTACTGCAATAATAATCAGCTTAATGATTTAGATATAAGTAAAAATATTCATTTAGAGACTATAGACTGTGACGCAAATAAGCTTAAAACATTAGATGTAAAAAAACAACCTAATTTATACTATTTATATTGTGGCGATAATCAATTAACTAATATAGATGTATCTCAAAATTTATTGTTAGATACTTTAGAGTGCAGCTATAATCAAATAACATCAATAGATGTAAGTAAGAATTCGAAATTATGTGGATTAAATTGTAGTGCCAATCCAATAAAGCAGTTAGATGTTAGTAAAAATATTGATTTAAATAATTTGGATTGTAGCGAAAATTCCCTTACAGAAATAGATGTTACAAATAATACTTCTTTAGAGGGTTTAACTTGTAATAATAACCAAATAACAGAATTAGATTTAAAAAATAATGAGGGATTAACTTATTTAGAATGTAGTTCAAATAATATCTCAGAATTAAATTTAAGTAAAAATACAAAATTGGAATTACTAGAGTGTGATTCTAATAAATTAAAAGAATTAAATACTAGTAATTTAACAGAACTATATTCGTTGTATTGTAGTAATAATCAATTAGAAGAACTAGATATAAGCAATAATCCTTATTTAGCATTTTTTGAATGCCAATCTAATAAACTAACTAGTTTAAATGTAGAAAAAAATTTAGAATTAGAAGGCCTTGATTGTTCTTATAATTTAATAGAAGAATTAGATTTAAATAATAATAATAAATTAAGATATTTAATTTGTGATTCAAACAGATTAACAAGTTTAAGTGCTCATTTAGAAGGAGACAATTTTGGTGATGCAGTATTTAGTGGAGCTGATGAAACATACAATATTGAGTTAAATGATAATAATGAATTTGATCTTTCTACTCTTCCAGGAACTTTTGATGTTTCTAAAGCTAGCAATTGGATTGGAGGAGCTGTTAACGGTAATATACTTACTGTAAATGCAAATACTGACTCTGTAACTTATGAGTACATAATAGGAAATGAAGATGAAAAAATGTATGTTACTTTAACTATTGGTCAATCTTCACCTATAACATATTTAAAGGGTGATGTTAATGGAGATGGAAAAGTTAACATTACAGATGTTGCTTTAATTAATGCTCATGTTAAGAAAACTAAACTATTAACAGGAGAAGAATTAACAAGAGCAGATGTTAATGAAGATGGAAGAATAAACATTACTGATGTTGCATTAGTAAATGCGCATGTTAAGAAAGTTAAATTATTATTCTAATACTTAATAATTAATTTTAAGAAAAGTTAAAAATACATTGAGAATAAAAGGGAAAAGATGAAAAAGAAAATAATTGCTTTAACATTAATTAATATATGCATTATTACATTATTAATATTAACTAACACAAGTTCTGCTGCTAGTACAAACTTAAATCCAACTGCTAGTATTAATGTAAATAGAGAACTAATTAGGAATTCTTCATTGACACCATTAAATAATGGTTATATGAGAGTATATTACGATAAACCAGGTAATTATATTGGTATAGAACATTATGATACTTCTTTTAATGTTTTAAAGAAAAATAAAATAGATTTGGAATTACCTATATATGGAGGATTTTATGCTGGAAGTGATGCATATTATTTAGTTGAAGGTCAAAATAATCTTGATGAAGATAATGATTTAGAAGTTATAAGAGTTATTAAATATGATACTAATTGGAATAGGTTAGGAGCAGCTGCAATAACAAGTGTTCCGTCTACTTTTGGAATGCAAGTAAGATATACTTTTGATGTAGGTAATGTAGAATTTACTGAAGTGGATAACAAATTATACATAGTTACAGGACATCAAGGCTATGTAGATAGTACTGTAGGTCAGGGACATCAAGGATTCTTGATGATAGAAGTAGATAAAGATGCACTAACTGGAAAAATTGTAAAAGCCGATTTATATCATTCTTTTGCTCAATATATAGATCAAACAGATTCCAACATATATGTTTTGGAACAAAGCGAAGGTGGAAGATGCACAATGCTATCACAATATAGCAAAAGTAATTTGAGAAAGACATCAATTAAAGTTTTTAAATATGGTGGTACAAGAACTACTTCTTGGGCTGTTCCTTGTTATGCAAGTGTTAATGGAATAGCAATTTCCCAAAACAATATTTTAGGAATAGGAACATCTATTGATCAATCTCAATATGATACAGTATCATCAACTAATTCTCATAATATTTATCTAACAATAACGCCGATTAATAATTTTTCTGAAAGTGCTACTCAAACAAAATGGCTTACTAATTATGAAAATGATGGTAAGTGCTTTACAGGATTAGAACTTACAAAGATTAATGATAATAGATTCTTAGTTACTTGGGAAGAAGCAAGTGAAGAATATGGCGAATTAGACATGATAGATAATGATACTTTATCAATTTGTAAATTACACTACATGTTCATTGATGGTAATGGTGAAAAATTGAGTGAAGAATATACAGCTAATGCATCAATGTCTGATTGTAAACCTATCGTAAAGGATGGCAAAGTCATCTACTATGCATCAAATGGGAACATGGTTGATTTTTATTTTATTGATTCTTCTACTGGAAATTTTGAAAAAATTATGTATCGTGTAGCAGGAGATAATATTACATGGGACCTAGATGAAAATGGAGTACTTAGATTCACAGGTGAAGGTGAAATGAACGTAGACACTTCTATCATGCTAAAAGATGAGATTTCATATGTAAAAAGAGTGGTATCGTCTTATTATGACTCTGATACTTCTTGGAAAGCTATTAGAACATTAGTAAAGAAAATAATTGTTGGAGAAAACATTACTAGTATCGATAATAATGAGTTTATCGGTTTTTCTAGCCTAAGTGAAGTAATATTACCAGAGTCTCTAGAAAAAATAGAAAGCCACTCTTTTGAAGGATACAGAAACTTTAGAACTGTATACATACCTGATAACGTTAAAGAGATTGGAGAAAAAGCGTTTTTTTCAAGCTATTACAATAATAATGGAGATTGCTATTTCATAGATGTTTATACTAAAAAAGGTTCATATGCAGATTCTTGGGCAAGTGCACTATATTGTGCAGAGGTTCACTATGTAGAAGATTTGGATTTAACTGATTCTACTTCAAAAGTTAATTTAAAAACAATTGGTGAATCTTCAGTTAAATTAAAAGTAGAAAATATTACAGAAAGTAATAATGACTATAAGGATATGAAAAATAAAGTATCTGATAAAACTGTTTTAGCTTCATATAGTATTTCTACAAGTAGTGGAAGATGTTTTGGCAATAATGCTTTAACATTTTCTCTAGGTAAAAACTTTAATGGAAAAACAATTTCTGTACTACAGAAAAAACAAGATGGAACTATTAGCGTTCAAGAGATACAAGCTGATTCAAACGGGAATGTAACACTAAACACAGATGAATTATCTTCATTCATGCTAGCTATTGATCCAAATGATATGCCTTTATTATTAGGAGATGTAAATGGAGATGGAAAAGTAAACATTACTGATGTTGCTTTAATTAATGCGCATGCAAAGAAAACAAAATTATTAACAGGAGATGAACTAGCAAGAGCTGATATAAATGGTGATGGGAAAGTAAACATTACTGATGTTGCATTAGTAAATGCTCATGTTAAGAAAGTTAAATTGTTATTCTAAATAAGAGAGGAATTAAAGTGTAAATTTGTAAAAAAGAGTAGAAAAGATTACAGCATAATTAATTATTCATTGAAAAAATACATAATTATTTATGCAATGATATTTTTTATAAAGAGAGGAAAATATATATGAAAACAAGAAAAATATTATTTCTTTTTGTATTAGCGTTTGCATTACTTATGTTTTTTCAGAATAAGGTTTTTGCTTCATCTAGCGAGATATCTGATGTTGAGATTTTTATAAATGATTTGACAGAATACTTTACTACTGCAAGTAGTGAAAGGCTAGTTTCTGATATGATTTTAGAGAATTCTTACGTTTCAGATAATGCTAATTATACAATTAACAAAGAAAGAAATGCATTTCATTCAGGTTTGGCATATGGAACAGTATATAACTTTATAAATATATTGTATTCAGATAATAATTTATCTCTAAAAAACTATTATTATTGTTTCCAAATAAAGCCCAATGAAGGATATTCATTGGCAAGAGATTGGAAAGCTACAATAAATGGTAAAAATGCATATATATATAAAAATAGAGCATATATTGAAGCACCAGTTGTAAAAGAAGCTGAATATGCAATGAATATTTCGGGAGGAACCGGTAGTCTTGCTACTTCGTTTGGAACTGTACTTCCAGGGTATGATTCTATAGGAAAAAGCGGATGGGGAATAAGGAATATAGGTAAAAAGACTTTAAATAATATTAGTGTTTCCATAACAGGAGATTCCTTTGAATTAGATACAAGCAATATAACAGATAGCTTAGAACCTAATGGCTATGTAACATTTTATATTAAACCCAAAGATGGATTAACTTCAGGCTATTATTCTGAAAAATTTACTATTACTGCTGACAATATAAATCCAATTCAAGGAAATGTATTATTTACAGTAGTAAAGCTTATTGAAAATGTTGAAATATATGTACCTGATTTTTCTGACATGTTTTATACAGATATTATTGAAAGTGAGATAACTCATAATTTAAGGTTTGGAGTCTCGGTTCCAGCAAATGCTAATTATATTTATAGAGATAATAATGAGATTTATGCACCTATAACTCAACTTGTATATTTAGACAACAATAATAATTTTCAGCCGAGTATTAGCAGACCCAACTTATTAAATGACAATTTAAGTATAGAAAGAGACTATTATTATAGAATAAATATAGAACCATCAAATGGTTATGGATTTTCACCTAACTGCAAAGCAACAGTAAATGGTGAGGAAGCAGAGATGGAACGGAGGGACTATATATTATAAAGCGCCAGAAGTTATAGACAGATCACAAGTAAAACAACTTAATATTCCTACATGTAACAAAACCGAGTATATATATACAGGAGAAAAAATTACAATTACCGACTTAAACGACTATAATGAAGAATTTATGACAGTTGCAGGAAATGAGGCTACAGATATTGGCAATTATACTATAACTATTTCCTTGAAAGATAAAAGAAAGACACAATGGTTAGATGGATCAACAGATGATATTACAATTAACTGGAAAATATTATCTTATGGAGATGTAAATGGAGATGGAAAAGTAAATATTACAGACGTTGCTTTAATAAATGCACATGTTAAGAAAACAAAATTCTTGATAGGAGAAGAATTAGAAAGAGCAGATATTAATGGAGATGGAAAAGTAAATATTACAGATGTTGGATTAGTAAATGCTCATGTTAAGAAAATTAAACTATTATTCTAATAGTACTACTAAAGATGAAATAATTATAGATAGAATAATAGAAAGAAAGATAATGATGAATAATTATCTAGATAAGAAATTAAATGAGGAGAAAGAATAGTATGTTAAAGAAATTAATTTCATTAATGGTTTTAATTGTTTTTATATTATTCGAATGTTGTGGAGGTTATTCTTATGCATTAACTCCATATGAAGGCAATGTAGAAAATCCAGTTTTGCAAGAAGTAACAACTAATTCTATTACATTGGTACCAATAGAGGGCTATGAATATAGTAAAGATGGAATGATATGGCAAGATAGCAATGTTTTCAATAATCTAACCATAGGAACAACTTATGAAATGTATCAAAGG
>OCTW011576175.1_pt1 | contig 10569 bp, 7 predicted proteins | sample 1539671 | NCBI WGS metagenome assembly OCTW01 (sample SAMN02144230, study PRJEB22623) | gut metagenome | biome: sheep rumen | host: Ovis aries | place: New Zealand
GCCCCAGTACAGGCCCTTGCCGCAGACGGAGGTGATGAAGAACACGAAGGCGTAGGAGAAGAAGCCCGTGACGATCAGCTTTTTCTTGCCGAGTCTGGGGGCCAGCTTGTTCACCACCGGGTAGAGCAGCACGCTCACGAAGGTCATGGTGGCGGTCAGGGGGAAGGTCCAGGTGTCCTCAATGCCCATGAGCTTGGTCTCATAGAAGGCAAGGCCGGTCTGGAACAGGGTCAGGGCAAAGAAATAGATCACGTCGCTGTACACGAAGCGGCGGAACTGCCCGTTCTTGAAGGTCTTGAGCAGAGAGGAGAAGGCGGGCGTCTCGCTGGGCTTGGAGTCGATATAGTCCCGCTCCTTGATATAGAGGGAGGGCACCAGCATGGCGATGCAGGCGACGGCACACATGGTCGCCACCGCAAGGCGGATGGAACCGGCCTGGCCCGCGAAGGAGAAGAGGCCCGCCACGTTCGGCAGCATGAAGGAGATGCTGGTGCCGGCGATGAAGGTGAAGGAGATGTAAGTGGAAACGTTGATGCGGTGCTGCTGGGTGTCGCCCAGCTCCGCGATGAGGGCGTTGTAGGGGGTGCAGAAGATGGTCATGAAGAGATAGAAGCACATGAGGATCACGAAGAGCAGCACATCGTTCACAGCCACGTTGGCGGTCTGGGGCACGGTGAAGAGAGCCACGGTGATCAGGGCGAAGGGGATGGCGATGGTGCGCATGAAGGGGATGCGGCGGCCGCCCTTATAATTGCTGCGATCGGACCAGCCGGCGATCAGAGGGTCTGTCACCGCGTCAAAGATGCGGCCCACCGCCATGACCAGGCCGAAGAGCGTCAGCTTGAAGACGATGGGGTTCTGGGTGACCATGGAGGCAAAGATGCCGGTGTTGGGGTTGTTGGCGTCGGGGGTGCCGGTGTAGTAATAGACCATCCAGTTGGTCACAACGCCGGACAGCAGGCTCCAGCCGAACTGACCGATGGCAAAGATCCAGAGCAGCTTGTTGGTAATGGGCTTCAACTGTTTCATATTTCTTTCCTCCCAAAACGTTCCGGGATGACAGGCCCGCAAGCGGGGATGTCATCTTGTATATTGTAGAAAAAGCCGGGGGAAAAGTCAATGGATTCTTTCCCTTCTCCCGGCTTTTGTATGCTTTTCCCAATTTTCTGTTCCCTTTTTTGGAGAAATCAACGATTTTCGTTTTCCTGCCGCAGCTCCTTCCCGCCGCCGTCTACCACCGGTCGTCCAGGGTCACGAAATCCCGCTCGTCCGCTTCCGTGGGGATAGAGCGGACGCTCATGTTCTCGATGCGGATATATTTTCCCTGCTCCAAGGCCTGGAGCACCCGGTCGATCTGCGCCTCGCTGCCCTGCAGCTCCATGGAGACGGTGCCGTCCCAGTCGTTGCGGACCCAGCCGGTGGCACCCGCGGCCCGGGCGGCCTGCCTGGCCCGCCAGCGAAAGCCCACCCCCTGGACCAGGCCCTCAAAGATCAGGTGCCTGCGCACCGTTTTCTCCGCCATAGCGTTTTCCCCCCTTGTTTTCTGTATTGTAGCATGGTTTTTCCTGCCCGTAAAGCGGCTCCGGTCCCTTCTTTGCTTGTCAGGCAGCCGGGAATATGGTATAGTTTTCTTGATTCTGGCGGAACATTTTTATCCGGAAAACGTTATACCCTCAGAAGGGATATTTTGCCCAAAACAGTCAAAAAGGAGTGTGCAATGATGAAAAGATGGACCAGAATGCTTGCGATCCTTCTCTCCGCGATGATGCTGCTTTCCCTCTCCGCCTGCGGAGAAAAGCCCGCAGACCCCATCGTCCGTGCCCTGCTGGGAGAGGACACCCACGCCCTCGTTCAGAAGGACTTCCCCTCCCCCCTGGAGTTCTACCGCGCTGTGGAACAACGCCGTGCCCAGGAGCTGATGAGCATCCGCAATCTCACGGAATACAGCGCCGCTCTGCAGGAGGGCTTTTCCCGGACGGAGCTGCTGCTGAGTCTGGACCAGTCCGCCCTGGCGCAGGACCTGCGGGATCATATCACCGAGAATGTGGGCATGGATCTCAGCTGGTTCAAGAGCCTGGGCTTCGGCTACGCCCTGGGCATGCAGGAGGATCTGCGCCAGGTCGATATGATCCTTCGCCTGAACGACACCGACCTTCTCAGCCTCACCGGCGTGGTGGACCCCGCCACCATGGACGTCTACGCCTCCGTGCCCCTGCTGAATGAAGATTGGCTGAAGTTCAACTTTCTGGAGCTGGCCGAGCAGATCGGCGCTCCTGCGGACCTGCAGGAGTTCTCCGCCGCCATGAGCTTCAGTCCGGAGGAGCTCAATTCTCTCGTCCTGCGCTACCATGAGCTTGTCATGAACAACGTGGAGAACGTGGAGCTCCGTGACGAGAGCATCACCGCCGGCGGCATCGAAAACGCCTGCAGCATCGCCTCCGTGAAGCTGGAGGGGGAGGATCTGCTGCGCGTGGCCAAGGCCTGCGTGGACGCCGCCGCCGAGGATCCCTCTGCGGAAAAACTGGTATACTATGTTCTGACCATCCAGGGAACGGAGACCGGCAGCTTCGCGGACTTCCATGAGGCCTATCCCCAGCGCATCCAGGAGGCCCGGGAGAAGCTGGAGTCCACCACTCCCGAGGATATGGACAACGCCGCCGTTCTCATGGACGTGTTTATCGACCCCAAGGGCGAGATCCAGGGCCGCCATCTGGAACTGCAGAGCAACGGGGAAACCGAATACCTCTTCTCCTATCTCACCGCCCGGGACGGCGACAAGCTGGGCCTGGAGTCTGAATTCCGCTCCCATGTCGATGGCTCTACCAGCTACTCCTCCGGGGACTCCCATTCCTGGAGCCATGACAACGAAGCGGCCATCAGCGGCAGCGGAAGCCTGACCCAGGAGGGCAAGCTCAACGGCAGCTTCCTCATCAGTACCCATACCGTGAATGACTGGGACGGTAACCGGGAGGAGCTGGACATCCCCGTTTTCACCGCCAATGTGGACGGCAGCTTCGGCAAGGAGGGCTTCCTGGGCGATGTGGAGCTGATCCCCACCCAGGAGCTGCTGGACAAGGCCTGTGAGGACCTGGGCGAGGACACTCCGGCGCCGGTCCTCGATCTGGTGCGGAGCCTCACGCTCTTTGCCTCCAACCGCAGCACTCAGGAGAAGCTGGATCTCAGCTGCGTTCTGCGCAGCGGCGGCAAGGACCTGCTGACCCTCACGGTCCTGGGCGAGAGCCAGGAGCCCTTTGCCATCACCGCGCCCGCGGAGTCCGTGGATCTGGACACCTGGACCGGTTCCCTGGGCTTTGCCACCATCAGCAAGATCATGAACAAGCTGATGGAGGCCGGCGTGCCCAGCTCCATCTTCAACGGTATTCTGGGCTAAAAGCCATGGACCTCTCGGTTGAAAACATCCAAAAGCGCTACGGCCGCAACCCCGTCCTGACCGGGGCCAGCTTCGGCGCCGACCGGGGCGACTGCGCCGGGATCATCGGCACCAACGGCACCGGCAAGTCCACCCTGCTGCGCATTCTGGCCGGGGTGCTCCGGGCTAACGCCGGGCGCTGTCTCTGGCAGGGGGAGGATCTGTTGAAAAACGCCTCCCTCCGCTCCCGCACGCTTGCTTACGTGCCCCAGGGCACCCCGCTCATTGAAGAGCTGAGCGCCCTGGACAATCTGCGGCTCTGGTACGCGCCAAAAGATCTGGAGCGCTCCCTGGACCAGGGACTGCTCCGGGAGCTGGGCGTGCCGGACTTTCTGAAAACCACCGCCTCCCGCCTTTCCGGCGGCATGCGCAAGCGGCTCAGCATCGGCTGTGCTCTCGCAAGGGACCCCTCGGTGCTGCTGCTGGACGAGCCCACCGCCGCCCTGGACCTGGTGTGCAAGGAGCGGATCCTGGAGACCTTTGAGCGTTTTCGCAGCACCGGCGGTCTGCTGGTGCTGGTGACCCACGACCAGTGGGAAATGGAGCTTTGCAGTAAGCTATACCTGCTCTCCGGCGGCAAGCTCTCCCCCTACAGCTACACGGGAGACCTGCAGGCTCTCCTCCGGGATCTGGAACGCCCATGAGAAAGCTTCCGTCTTATTTCGGTCTGCAGCTGAAGCGGGCCGCCCGGCTTCTGCCGCGGATGCTGGCAGTGACCCTGCTGCTGGCGGTGCTCAGCGCCATGAGCGCCCTGATCCTCACCCGCCTGAACGAGGACGACGCCTCCCAAAAGCGGCTTCGCATCGGCGTGGCGGGGGACAGCGGGGAGGAGATCCTCTCCCAGGCCCTGGAGCTTTTGCAGAGCGTGGACTCCTCCCGCTTCTCCGTCGGCTTCGAGCGCATGGAGGAGGCGGAGGGACGGCGGCTCCTCGCCAAAGGGGAGCTGAACGGCCTGGTCCTTTTTCCCGACGGCTTTGCCCAGGCTCTCTGGTACGGGGAGCACCGGCCCGTCACCTATCTCACCAGGGCCGCCGGCTCCGATGTGGGCTCCCTCATGACGAGAGAGCTGGTGGCCTCTATCTCCTCCCTCATTCTGGAGACGGAGAACGCCGTTTACGGCGCCCAGGCCCTGGTGCGGGAAGCCCTTCCGGATCAGGATCCCTACCGGGCCGGGGACAGGCTGGTCACCCGCTACGCCTCCGCTATTCTGGACCGGCAGCGGCTCTATACGGTAGAGCTTCCGGACGCCGGAAATGCCCTGAGCCTATCAGGCTATTATCTCTGCGGCCTGTCTCTGGTGTTCGTGCTGCTCTGGTCCGTCAGTTGTTCCCCCTTCTTCTCCCGGCGCTCCCGGGAGCTGGGCCAGATCCTCAGCGCCGAGGGCTTTGGCGCCGCCGGCCAGGTCTTTTGCGAATTCATTGCCTTTTTCCTGCTGCTGCTCTGCGCCATGGCCGTGGCCGGGCTTCTGGCTTTTCTGCTGCTGGGGCGCTTCGGCGTCGCCATTCCGGAGCTGCAGCGGGGGGAGGGCTCCGCCCTCTCCCTGCTCCCCGCCCTGCTTCCGCCGGCCCTGATGCTCTGCGCCTTTCAGTTTTTGCTCTATGAGCTCTCCGGCAGCGCCGTCAGCGGCATTCTGCTGCAATTTCTCTCCGCCGTGGTCCAGGGCTATCTCTCCGGCTGCTTTTACCCCTCCTCCTTCTTTCCGGAGGGCCTGCGCCGCCTGGGCGCCCTGCTCCCTGCGGGCGTTGGCATGGACTATCTGCGCGCCGAGCTTCTCTCCCTGCCGGAGAATTCTGCCCGCGTCTTTGTCTGGGTCTATTTGCTGATGTTTCTGCTGCTGAGCCTGCTGCTGCGCCGCCGCAGGAACCGTTCCTGAAGGGAGGGCTGCGATGATGTCTTCCATTCGCCGCTTCTTTCTCTGGTACGGTCTGCTCTCCAAGCGTCTGCTCCGGCGGCCCGGGTATCTGGCCGTGCTGCTGCTGATCCCCCTCTTTGCCCTGGCTCTCGCCCTCTTCTCCCGGCAGGAAAGCGGGGTCGTCACCGTGGCCCTCTGTCTGGAGGAGCCCGCCGATGCCGCCGCCCGCACCACGGCGGAGCGGCTGCTGAACGCCGAGAGCATCCTGCGCTGCAGCGCTTATCCGGATCCCAAAGCCGCCCGGGAGGCGGTGCGCAGCGGACAGGCGGACGCCGCCTGGATCCTGCCTGCGGACTTGGAAAAGCGCCTGGACTTCTTCGCCCGCTACGGCTCCGGCGGCAGCATCACCGTGGTGGAGCGGGAGGAGAACGTCTTCCTCATGCTGGCCCGGGAAAAGCTCTACGCCGCTCTCTATCCGGAGCTGTCCTTTTCCGTGTTCCGAAACTTTCTGGTGAACGAGCTGGGAGCCGATGCTCTCCCGGAGGAGGCCCTGCGCGGGGCTTACGCCGGCCGCTTCACCGCCGAAGAACTCATCCGCTTCACCTACGTGGACGGCAGCGAGATCGAACCTGGCGGGCGCTATCTCACCGCTCCCCTGCGGGGGATCCTGGCCTTGCTGCTCCTGCTCTGCGGCCTTGCCTCCGGCATGTATTGCTACCGGGAGGAGCGGGAGGAGAGCTTTGTTTGGCTTTCCCGGCCAAAGCGCCGGCTCCTGCCCCTGCTGTGCCACCTCACGGCCATGGTGCCCGCGGCCCTCGCGGTGCTGGCCGCGCTCTATCTCTCCGGGCTCTGGCTGGGCCTGGGGCGGGAGGCAGTGATGATGCTGCTCTACCTGCCCTGCTGCGTCCTCTTCTGCGAGGTGCTGCGCTGTCTCTCCCCCCGGGAGGAGCACTACGGCGCCCTGATCCCCATTCTGGCCGTGGCAGTGCTGGTGCTCTGCCCCGTCTTTGTGGATCTGCAGCTGCCCCTTCCCTTCCGCGCCTTGCTGCCGACCTCTTATTACCTCAAGGCCGCCCTGGGCAGCCTCGCCCTTCGTCCCACGCTCTTTTACCTGGCGGCGCTCCTGCTGCTCTGGTCCCTCTGCTCCCGTCTGCGCTTCTGGTTCCTGGCCCGCTTCTCCGCAAGGGAATGACCGGGCTGCAGAGGCAGAAGGGGCTGTCTCAAGTTCCGATCTGATGCATGTGCAGGGGATGCCGCTCTCGGCATCCCTGTGTGAAAAAACGGATGGAACAGCAAAAACTCCGGCGAAAACGGTACCGTTTTCGCCGGAGTTTTCCTTTGTCATTTCTTTCGTTCGGCGCGGGACGCCGAGAGCGGCGCCCCCTACGCGCAAATCTGAGGTTTACGCGTTTTGAGTCAGCTCCTTTTTCCGGGTCCTCTTTCTGAATCAGTCCGGGTCGTATTCCCCGTATTCGCAGCCGATGCCCCGGGCCTCCACCTCGTCGATGAGCGTCTCCTTTCCGCCGGGCAGACGCTTGTAGAGCTTCAGAACGCCGGTGCCGTTGCCCCCGTTCCAGAGGCGGTTGTGGCGCTTGAGACCGGTGGGAGCCTCGTAGTTGATGTTCAGCATGTCCTTTTTATAGCAGCGGATGTCCGTCACCAGCCGCGCCGTGGCGGTGGTCTGGTCCACATGCCAGAGGATCTCGTCCTCGGTCTCCCGACAGTCGAACTTCGTGCCGGAGAGGGTCCAGAACTTGGAGAAGTTGAATTCATAGTCCTTCCCCTCGTAATAGAACTCGCCCAGCAGCTTCCGGTTCAGGGCCACCGGCCCCACCTTGGGTCGGCCGCCGCCGATGTTGAAGACGCTGTTTTCCAGCTTCTTGCCTGTGATGCGGCTGGTGAGATCGTTGCTGGAGAGCCATACCCAGGGAGAGGTGAAGTCCCCGCCCCAGTTCTTGTCCGCATAACCGTTGCAGGTCTCGGGCCGCACCACATAGCGCACCCCGTTCAGGATGATCTCGCCGCTGTAGCAGGTCTTCATGCCCTCGGCATGCCAGAACATTTCAAAGGCGTTCAGATCCCGCAGAGGCTTGCTGGCGCCGTAGCCCACGTGGAAGGCGATCTTCTTGTCGATGGCAAGGCGCCAGCTCATGCTGCCCGCGTCGCACATCCACTCGGGATGGGCGTCCCGCTCCTCCGGCCTCACGGTGACGCTGCCCTCGGTGAAGGTCTCGGAGCAATTGCACGGACCGCAGGAGATAAAGTAGGGTGCATCGGGCCGCAAGGTCACATCCTTCCAGGCGTAGAAGTTATGGAGCTGCCCGTGATCCTCCCCCCAGAAGCCCACGTTCACCATCACGTAGGAGGGCAGGACTCCCTTCTTCTGCTTCGCCGGATCGTTCCAGACGATCACGGGCTGGTCGGCTGCCCGTTCCGGGTTGCAGGTGAAAAACTCGATATAAAAGGGCTTTTTCTCGCCGGTCTCGGCATTCTCCGCTGTCAGGGAGTGCCACCACCAGTCATAGCCCTTTTTGGCCAGCGGCCCTCTCAGCATGAAGCTGTCCCGGCTGATGTCATGAATATTCGCCATGGTGTTTTCCTCCTTCTTTCAGCCCTTATTTCAGCGTTCTCTTCAGCTTGATCTCTTCCCGCAGCCCCTCGCCCTCGGCTTTGACCTTCTTCACGAAGCGGTGGAGCTTGCTCTTCTGGGCCTTCACGTACATGGCCTTCACCGGCGGCACCACCTTCATCAGATACTTGCTGGGCAGGTACACCGGGCAGGGGTAGATGTGCTTTTTCAGCTTGTTCACGCCCTCCACCACGGCCTTGGCCACGGTCTCTGCCTCCTGCACCGGGAAGGGCGGGGTCAGCTTCCTGCCGCCGGAACCCACGTTGAAGAAGTTGGTGCGGGTAGAGACCGGGTATACACAGGTGATCTGCAGGTTTTCCGGCGCCTCGTCCCGCACCGCCTGCTGAAAGCCCTTCATGGCAAACTTGGTGGCGGCGTAGAGGGCGTAGCCGGGCAGGGCCATCTCCCCCATGGCGGAGATGGTGTACACCAGCCGTCCCTGCCGTCCATGGAGGTGGTTGAGATACTTGGAATAGGTGTAGATGTGGGAAACGGTGTTCAGATCAAAAAGATAACGGATCCGGTCCCAGTCCTCATAGTCAAACTGCTCGTAATAGGGTGCGCCGGCATTGCAGAAGTAGAGGTCCACCTTCTCAAACAGCTCCTCTGCTTTCGCGAAGAGCGCGTCCACGCCCTCCCGGGTGCTCAGGTCGCTGGAAAAGGGGATCACATTTTCGCCGTAGCCGGTGATGCGGTCGGCATGACGGCAGACCGCAAGGATCCGGTTGCCCTCCTGCTTCACCAGCTCATCCATGATGGCCTTGCCGATGCCGCTGGAAGCGCCGGTGACAACGATGTTTTTGTGCTGGATCATAAGTCCTACCCTCCTGTTTTTGTTCTTCCTTTTATCAAAATGAGAGCTTTTCTCAGGAAATCGCCATCACGGTATCATAGGCGCTGTGGCAGGCGTCGGCGATGGTACCGCTCTGTCTGGCATCGCCCACAGACCAGATGCGCATGACGTCCAGCTTGTCCAGCTCTTTGGCAAGATGCCCCGCCGGGCGCACGCCCAGGGAGAGCACCAGGGCGTCCGCCGGGATGCGCCGCTGCTCACCGGTCTTCACGTTCTCCACCGTGACACCTTTCTCATCCACAGAGAGGAGCTTGGTGCAGGTCTCAAAGCGGGTGTCGGTCTTTGCGAGGCGCTCCATCTCGTCGTCCACCAACTGGAACCAGGTCCCCGGGGCGATCTCCGGAGCCATCTCTATAACGGTCACCTTGTTCCCGGTCTCGTTCAGGATCTCCGCCGTCTCCAGTCCCGTCATGCCGGAGCCCGCCACGATCACCTTTTTGTCCCGCAGGACCTTTTTCCGATGAATGATCTGCGGCGCGGTAAAGACGTTCTCGTTCTCCACCCCGGGGATGGACAATGGCACCAGGGGTTCTCCCCCGGTGGCAACGATCACGCCCCAGGGCTCCATGGCGGCGATCTCGCCGGCGCTCAGCTCTCTGCCCAGCTCGATCTTCGCCCCGGCCTTTTGGGCGTTTACCATCAGGTCCTCGATGCACCAATAGAGCTTGTCCTTCAAATGGCAGGCCGCGGCGGTCAGGACCTGGCCGCCGGGCAATTCGTTCTTTTCATACACCGTCACGTCAAAACCCCGCATGGCAAGGGTCTGGGCGGCGGTAAGGCCCGCAGGCCCTGCGCCGATCACCAGGACCGTTCTGCCCTTCCCGTCCCGGGGCATGGCAAAGTACTGCTTCTCCCTTGCCACACTCATGTTCAGCGCGCACTCGCCGGGCTTGCCCACGCCGGCGTTATTCATAAAGGAGCGGATGCAGTTGAGGCAGCCGATGCAGCGGCGGATCTCCTTTTCCCGCCCCGTGGCGGCCTTCTCCACCCAGTGGGGGTCGCAGATAAAGGTCCGGGCCGAGGCCACAAAGTCCTGATCTCCCTCCTGCAGCTGCTTTTCCGCCTGCTGGGGCGTGCGGATCACGTTGGCGGCGATCACGGGGATGGACACCACACTCTTGATCTCCCTTGCCAGGTACTTGCGCCAGCCGGGCTCGAAGGACGTTGGCTCCAGCCAGTAGTTGTAGGCGTCGTAGCAGGCGGAGGTCACGTTGATGGCGTCCACCGTCAGCTCCTCCAGCCGCTTTGCGATCCGCTTGCCCGTCTCCAGGTCGTAGCCCTTCCCCGGCTGCCCGATCCGGTCGTACATCTCGTCCGCGGTGAGGCGGACGGTGAGAGGGTAGTCCCTGCCGCAGCGTGCCCGGATGCCCTGGATGATCTCCGTGAGAAAGCGCATCCGGTTTTCAAAGCTTCCGCCGTATTCATCGGTCCGTCGGTTGGTATTGGGAGAGAGGAACTGCTGGATGATGTAGCCGTGGCCACCGTGGAGCTCCACACAGTCCACCCCGGCCTTCTGGCAGCGCACCGCCGCCTCGATAAAGTCCCGGATCAGGCTGTGGATCTCCCGCCTGGACATGGCGTGCATCCTCGTGGCGCCGTGTTTTGCCAGTTCCACCTTGGAGGGGGCCTGCACGGAGAAGCAGATCCCCTTTGCCTCCATGCCCAGGAGCAGAGGCGTGCACTTGAACACTTGGTCCATCACGCCGGGAAAGCGGTCCGCAATGGGGATCACAAGGGGCAGGGAGTTGATGGCGCTGGCCATGCCCTGCCGCCCGGGATGGTGCAGCTGGATGCAGAGCTTGGCC
>OCTW011588477.1_pt1 | contig 10569 bp, 6 predicted proteins | sample 1539671 | NCBI WGS metagenome assembly OCTW01 (sample SAMN02144230, study PRJEB22623) | gut metagenome | biome: sheep rumen | host: Ovis aries | place: New Zealand
CCCCGCCGAGACGCTGCGGCTCTGCTTCGACGCCGTCTCGCGCATCGTCCTGCCGCGCCCCGTCGCCGCCTGGATCGCGCGCCTCGTCGCCGCCTCGCACCCCGACGCCCCGACCGCGCCCGAGGACGTCCGCAAGTACGTCCGCTACGGCGCCTCGCCGCGCGCCGCGATCGCGATGGCCGAGGCCGCGCGCGCCGTCGCGCTCCTCGACGGCCGCCCGTCCGTGGGCTTCGACGACGTCCGCTCCGTCGCCGTCCCGGTCCTCAACCACCGCCTCATCCCCTCCTACCAGGCGCGCCTCGACCATCGCACGCCGGCGTCCCTCGCCGAGTCGCTCATCTCCTCCGTCTCCGAGTCCGGCCTCGACCTCCCCGACTCCGTCCAAGTCGGCTAGCCGCCCCCTCCCCTTCCCCGCCCGTGACCCCCTCCCCGTTCCATCTCGTCTCCCCCTACGCGCCGGCCGGCGACCAGCCCGAGGCCATCGCGAAGCTCGTCGCCGGGTTCCGCGCGGGCGTGAAGGCGCAGACGCTCGAGGGCGTCACCGGCTCCGGCAAGACGTTCACGATGGCGAACGTCATCCGCGACCTCGGGATGCCGACCCTCGTCATCTCCCACAACAAGACGCTCGCCGCGCAGCTCTACGGCGAGCTCAAGGCGTTCTTCCCCGACAACGCCGTCGAGTACTTCGTCAGCTACTACGACTACTACCAGCCCGAGGCCTACATCCCGCAGACGGACACCTACATCGCCAAGGACTCCGCGATCAACGACGAGATCGAGCGCTTCCGCCTCTCCGCCGCCAACGCCCTCGTCCAGCGCCGGGACGTCGTCGTCGTCGCCTCGGTCTCGTGCATCTACGGCATCGGCTCCTCCGACGACTACGCCGGCATGACGCTGCACCTCGCCGTCGGCCAGGAGGTCGACCGCGACGCGATGCTCGCCCGCCTCGTCGAGATCCGCTACGAGCGCAACGACTTCGACCCGAAGCCCGGCTCGTTCCGCGTCCGCGGCGACACGGTCGACGTCTTCCCCGCCTGGAACGACAAGGTCGCCTACCGCATCGGCCTCTTCGGCGACGAGGTGGAGGAGCTCTCCGAGTTCGACCCCGTCTCCGGCCGCACGCTGCGCCGCCTCGACCGCACGATCGTCGCCCCCGCGCGCAACTACGTCCTCCCGCAGGAGAAGATCGAGGCCGGCCTCGCCGCGATCGAGGCCGAGATGCGCGAGCGCGTCGCGTGGTTCAACGCGAACGGGAAGCTGCTGGAGGCGCAGCGCCTGCAGCAGCGCACGGAGTACGACCTCGCGATGATCCGCGAGATCGGCTACTGCACCGGCATCGAGAACTACTCCCAGCCCCTCTCCGGCCGCCCGCGCGGCACGCCCGGCGAGTGCCTGATCGACTACTTCCCGAAGCCGTTCCTCACGATCATCGACGAGTCGCACGCCACGCTCCCGCAGGTGCAGGCGATGTTCCACGGCGACCGCGCGCGCAAGACGATCCTCGTCGACAACGGCTTCCGCCTCCCCTCCGCGCGCGACAACCGCCCGCTCTCCTTCGAGGAGTTCGAGGCCAAGCTCGGCCAGATCCTCTTCGCCTCCGCCACGCCCGGCCCCTACGAGAAGGCGCACGCGAGCCGCGTCGTCGAGCAGGTCGTCCGCCCGACGGGCCTGCTCGACCCGCCCGTCGAGGTCCGCCCGCTCGCCGGGCAGATCGACGACGTGATGGAGGAGATCCGCGCCGCCGCCGAGCGCGGGGACCGCGTCCTCGTCACCGCCCTCACCAAGCGCACCGCCGAGGACCTCGCCGCCTACCTGCGCGAGGCGGGCCTGCGCGTGGAGTACCTCCACTCCGACATCGACGCCCTCGACCGCGTCGCGATCCTCACGCGCCTGCGCAAGGGCGACTTCGACGCGCTCGTCGGCATCAACCTGCTGCGCGAGGGCCTCGACCTGCCGGAGGTGGCGCTCGTCGCCGTGCTCGACGCGGACAAGGAGGGCTTCCTGCGCTCCACCACCTCGCTCATCCAGACCGCGGGCCGCACCGCGCGCCACGAGCGCGGGCGCGTGATCCTCTACGCCGACCAGATCACCGACTCGATGAGGGAGATGATCCGCATCACCGAGCGCCGCCGCCGCATCCAGACCGCGTTCAACGCGAAGCACGGCATCGTCCCGCATTCGGTGAAGCGCACGCTCTCCGAGGACAGCGCCGTGCGCGCCGTCGTCGGCGACGTCGACGCGGCGCTCACCTCCGCCGCGCTCCCGACCGACGCCGCCGCGGCGATCGAGCGGCTCAAGGCCGAGATGCTCGAGGCCGCGAACGCCCTCGAGTTCGAGCGCGCCGCGCTCCTGCGCGACCAGCTGAAGAAGCTCCAGTCCGGCTTGCCAGACGGCCCCGGCTCCGCTACAATGCCGGCCCCGTGCGAACGAAACGGAGAATCGAAGGGAAGACGGCCGCGGCGTGGCTCTGGGCCGCGGCGGCGATCGTCTGCTGGGGCGTGATGTTCCCCGTCGGCGACCTGCTGATGAAGCGGGGCTCGATGCAGCCCTCCTCGGTCGCCGCGTTCCGCTACCTGATCGCATCGCCCGTCCTCTTCGCGGCCGGACTCGCGGCGCGGGGGCGCCGCGCCATGTCGCCGCGCGGCGCGCGCGAGTGGCTCGCGCTCGCCGGCCTGGGGCTCGTCGGCTCCGCCGCGATGGCGCAGCTGCTCTTCGTCGCGCAGGAGAGCGTCGCCTCCGTCAACGCCTCGCTCCTCGAGGCGTACGTCCCGATGCAGGTGCTCGTCCTCGCGATGCTCGGCGGCGCGCGCGCCACGTGGCGGCACGTTGCGAGCGTGGCCGTCGGCTTCGCGGGGAGCCTGCTCGTGCTGCGCGCGGTCGACGGCTCGGGGCTCCGGCTCGGCGCGCTCTCGCGCGGCGACCTGCTCGTCTTCCTCTCGGGCCTCTGCTGGGCGGTCTACACCGCGTGGGGCCGCCCGCTCGCGCGGCGGATGGGCGGACTGCCGTTCACGGCGTGGACCGTGCTCTTCGGCGGGCTCTGGATGCTCCTCTACTCGCCGTGCGCGGGGATCCCCGTCACGCCGCCCGCGACGGCGCTCGAATGGAAGTGCACGCTCTTCCTCGCGCTCGTCCCCACCTGCATCGCGTTCCTCGGCTGGAACGAGGCGCAGAAGGGCGTCCCGCTCGCGCACCTGAGCTTCCTCGAGTACTTCCCGCCCCTCGTCGCCGCGATCGCCGGCGTCGCCTTCTTCGGCGAGACGATCACCGCGTGGCAGTGGCTCGGCATCGCCGTCGTCATCCTCTCCGCCCGGCTCCTGCCGCGGGAGGCGGCCCGCTGACGCCGGCGCGACGAACGGAACGGGGCGGCGGCCGGAAGGCCGCCGCCCCGCACGGGCGCCGCGCCGGAGGCGCGCGCTACTTCGCCTTGTCGGCGATCGCGGCCTGAGCGGCCGCGAGGCGCGCGATCGGCACGCGGAACGGCGAGCAGGACACGTAGTCCAGGCCGATCCGGTGGCAGAACTCCACCGACGTCGGATCGCCGCCGTGCTCGCCGCAGATGCCGCAGTGCAGGTTCGGCCGCACGGCCTTGCCCTCGCGCACCGCCATCTCCATGAGCTTGCCCACGCCGCTCTGGTCGAGCTTGGCGAACGGGTCGTTCTCGAAGATCTTCGCGTCGTAGTAGGCCTCGAGGAACTTGCCCGAGTCGTCGCGCGAGAAGCCGTAGGTCATCTGCGTGAGGTCGTTGGTGCCGAAGCAGAAGAACTGCGCCTCCTCGGCGATCTCGCCGGCGAGCAGCGCCGCGCGCGGGATCTCGATCATCGTCCCGACCTTGTAGGAGAGGTTGATGCCCGAGAGGTTGATCTCGACGTTGGCGGTGTTCACGACGATGTCGCGCACGAACTTGTACTCGTTCACGTCGCAGGTGAGCGGGATCATGATCTCCGGCTTCACGCTCCAGGCCTTGTGGCGGCGCTGGACGTTGATCGCGGCGCGGATGACGGCGCGCGTCTGCATGCGGGCGATCTCCGGGTAGGTCACGCACAGGCGGCAGCCGCGGTGGCCCATCATCGGGTTGAACTCGTGCAGCGAGGCGATGATCTCCTTGATGCGCGTGACGGGCTTGTGCTGCGCCTTCGCCAGGAGCGCGATCTCGTCCTCGCTGTGCGGCAGGAACTCGTGCAGCGGCGGGTCGAGGAAGCGGATCGTGACGGGGTGCCCCTCGAGCGCCTCGTAGAGCTCCTCGAAGTCGGTCTGCTGGAACGGGAGGATCTTCGAGAGCGCGATGCGGCGCTCCTCCTCGGTGTCGGCGCAGATCATCTCGCGGAACGCGGCGATGCGGTCCGGCTCGAAGAACATGTGCTCCGTGCGGCACAGGCCGATGCCCTCGGCCCCCAGCTCGCGGGCCTTGCGCGCGTCGCGCGGCGTGTCGGCGTTGGTGCGGACGTGGAGGCGGCGGAACTTGTCCGCCCACGTCATGATGCGGTCGAACTCGCCCTCGATGCGCGCGTCGACGGTCGTCACGACGCCGTCGTAGATCGCGCCCGTGGCGCCGTCGATCGAGAGCCAGTCGCCCTCGCGGAAGGTCTTGCCGCCGAGCGAGAAGGTCTTGCCCTCCTCGTCCATCGCGATCTCGGTGCAGCCCGAGACGCAGCACTCGCCCATGCCGCGGGCGACGACGGCCGCGTGGCTCGTCATGCCGCCGCGCACCGTGAGGATGCCCTCGGCCGCCTTCATGCCCTCGATGTCCTCCGGCGAGGTCTCGAGGCGCACGAGCACGACCTTCTCGCCGCGCTCGTGCCACGCCTTGGCGTCCGCCGCCGTGAAGACGATCTTGCCGCAGGCGGCGCCCGGCGAGGCGGGCAGGCCCCGGCCGACCATCTTGCCGCGCTTGAGGGAGGCCGCGTCGAACTGCGGGTGCAGCAGCGTGTCGAGGTTGCGCGGGTCGATCATGCAGACCGCCTCCTCCTCGGTGCGGACGCCCTCGTCCACCAGGTCGCACGCGATCTTGAGCGCGGCCTTGGCGGTGCGCTTGCCGTTGCGCGTCTGGAGCATGAAGAGCTTCTTGTTCTCGATCGTGAACTCCATGTCCTGCATGTCGCGGTAGTGCGCCTCGAGCTTCCTGCACACGTCCGTGAACTGCTCGAACACCTCGGGCATCACCTCGGCCATCTTCGCGATCGGCATCGGCGTGCGGACGCCGGCCACGACGTCCTCGCCCTGCGCGTTCATGAGGAACTCGCCCATGAGCTTCTTCTCGCCCGTGGCGGGGTCGCGCGTGAAGGCGACGCCCGTGCCGGACTCGTCGTTGAGGTTGCCGAACGCCATCATCTGGACGTTCACCGCGGTGCCCCAGCTGTAGGGGATGTCGTTGTCGCGGCGGTAGACGTTGGCGCGCGGGTTGTCCCACGAGCGGAAGACCGCCTTGATCGCCTCGGCGAGCTGCACCTTCGGGTCGGTCGGGAAGTCCTGGCCGATCTTCTCCCTGTACTCGGCCTTGAACTGCGTGGCGAGCTCCTTGAGGTCGTCGGCCGTGAGCTCGACGTCCTGCGTGACGCCCTTCTTCGCCTTCATCTCGTCGATGAGCTTCTCGAAGTACTTCTTGCCGACCTCCATCACGACGTCGGAGAACATCTGGATGAAGCGGCGGTAGCAGTCCCACGCCCAGCGCGGGTTGCCGGACTGCTCGGCGAGCGACTGGACCACGGTCTCGTTGAGACCGAGGTTGAGGATCGTGTCCATCATGCCCGGCATCGAGGCGCGGGCGCCGGAGCGGACGGAGACGAGCAGCGGGTTCTTGGCGTCGCCGAACTTCTTGCCGCAGGACTCCTCGAGCTTCGCGACGTAGTCCTTGATCTGCGCCTGGATGTCCTCGCCGATCGTCTTGCCGTCGTCGTAGTAGCGCGTGCAGGCCTCGGTCGTGATCGTGAAGCCCTGCGGGACCGGGAGGCCGAGGGAGGCCATCTCCGCGAGGTTGGCGCCCTTGCCTCCGAGGAGGTTGCGCATGTCGGCGTTGCCTTCGGTCTTTCCGGCGCCGAAGAAGTAGACGTATTTGGTCGTTTCGGCCATGTCGTTTTCCTTTTCTTTCTTTTCCTTGGTTTTGCGAATGCGCGGGAGTCTACCGAAACGCCCCCCGTGGGTCAAGGAAAACCGCCCGCGCGCGAGGACGGTCGACGCAAGGGCGCCCGCGCGTTTTTAGCGGACATTCCATCTGGACTGTGCTAGAATGCATCGCCGAACAACCCTTCCGTCCCATGCACAACGACTCCCACCCCGACTGGAGCGCGATCGCCGCCTGCGACGCGCACATGCACCTCTACCGCGGCCGCTCCTTCGCCTGGAACCTGCAGATGATGCGCGGCTACATGGAATGGTTCGGCCTCGAGCGCGCCGCGCTCATGGCCCTCCCCGCGATGACGGAGAACCCGTGGTGGCGCGACGACGGCTCGAACCTGCGCTGCCTCGGCGTGAAGGCCGCCCTCAACGCCGAGAACCCCGCGCGGAAGGTCTACGCCTTCGCCGGCCTCCATCTCGGCGACGGCGCCGCGCCCTCGTCCGCGGAGGACTTCGCCGACCAGGCGCGCCGCGCACTCGACATGGGCTACGACGGCTTCAAGTCGCTCCAGGGCAAGCCGGGCCTGCGCAAGCGCTGCGGCTTCGCGCTCGACGCGCCCGTGCTCGACCCGTTCTACGCCGTCCTCGAGGAGCGCGGCCGCCCGCTCGTCTTCCACGTCGGCGACCCGGCCGACTTCTGGGACGTCGAGAACGCCCGTCCGGACGCGAAGGCGAACGGCTGGGTCTACGACGAGACGTTCCCGTCGCTCGCGCGGCTGCGCGCCGAGGCGGAGAACGTCCTCCGGAAGCACCCCGCGCTCGCCGTCAACTTCGCCCACGTCTTCTTCCTCGGCGAGGACCCCGACGAGGCGGAGCGTCTCCTCGAGGCCTACCCGAACCTCGGCCTCGACCTCACGCCCGGCTGGGAGATGAACATCGGCTTCACGAGGTTCCACGACCGCTGGCACGGGATCGTCGAGCGCTTCCCCGACCGCTTCTACTTCGGCACCGACAACGCCAACTGGCACGCCTCGGCCGACCTCGCGTCCTACGACGAGCCGTTCCGCTGGGCCTACGACATGGACCGCTCGCTCCTCGGCGAGGACCCCGCCGCGTTCAAGGTCCGGTGCGGCGAGGACGTGCACGAGTTCCGCCCGTTCGGGCTCTCCCCCGCGACGCGCGAGGCCGTCCTGCGCGGCAACTTCCTCCGCCGCTACGGCGCCGAGCCGGTCCCGGTGGACCGCGACGCCGCTTTCGAGGAGGCCCGGCGCCTCTGCGCGTTCGTCGACAAGCGCTGGCCCGCCGGGACGCACCCCGACTCGTGGCGCACGACGCTGGGCATCCTGCGCCGCTGGACCGCCTCGCCCGACGCGCTCTTCGCGCCGGAGCCGTTCGAGGGCTAGCGCACGCCGCTACTTCGCCTTCGGCAGCTCGCCGGTGGCGAGGAAGGAGTCGACCTCCTTCTTGTCGGGGACCGAGGGCGCCGCGCCGGGGCGCGTCACGGCGATCGCCGCGGCGGCCGATGCGCGCCGGAGCGCCTCCTCCTCGGACGCGCCGCGCGAGATCGCCGCGAGGTAGTAGCCGGTGAAGGTGTCGCCCGCGGCGGTGGTGTCGACGGCGTCCACCCGGAACGCCGGGACGCTGACCGGCGCCGCGCCGCCGGGGCCGGAGGAGATCGCCCCCTTGTCGCCCATCGTCACGACGAACCGCGCGTCGCGGTACTTGATGCGCAGCGCGACGAGCGCCGCGCCCGGGTCGGAGCCGGCGGGCAGGCCCGCGAGGCCCGCGGCCTCGATCTCGTTCACGAGGAAGAGGTCGACGAGGTCGAGGGGGAGCTTCGCGATGCGCTCGTCGAAGGGCGACGGGTTGAGCGCGACCGTCATCCTCTTCTCCTTCGCGAGGCGGATGCCCTCGGCGACGCAGGACGTCTCGTTCTGGACGAGGAAGACGTCGCCCGGATGCGCGTACGAGAGGCCCGCGACGAGCTGCGCCTGGGTGATGCGGCCGTTCGCGCCGGGGTAGACGAGGATGCAGTTGCTCCCGTTCCTGTCGACCTGGATCACGGCGTGGCCGGTCGTGGAGCCGATCGTCGAGACGCGCGCCGTGTCCGCCCCCGCCTCGCGCAGCGGGACGAGGAGCCAGGAGCCGTCCGCGCCCACGGCGCCGACGAGCGCGACGAGCGCGCCGGCCTTCGCGAGCGCGGTCGTCTGGTTGAAGCCCTTGCCGCCGGGGTAGAGGTCGAAGGAGGACGCCGTCTCGGTCTCGCCGGGGACGACGATGTGGTCGAGCTTGTAGACGCGGTCGATGTTGACGGAGCCGAGGACGAAGACGCGCATGGCGGAAGGCGGGGCTGGTGTGGGGCGGGCGCGCCTAGCCGATGCCGGTGGCGCGGCGGGAGAGGTATTCGGTGAGGCCCTTGTCGAAGGGCGTCTTGGTCGAGAGCGGGACGTAGTCCGCGCGCATGCCGCTGCAGCCGTCCGTGAGCATCTTCACGAACGCGTCCACGCGGTCGAGGTAGTCGGCCCGGATCGACTTGGGGTCGAGCTCGAGCTCCGTCGGGCCCTCCAGGTCCTGGAAGTGCACGAACTCCTTGAACGGGAAGCGCAGCTCCTCCTCCGCCATCACGTGCAGCACGATGAGCTCGTGCCGGCGGTAGTGGATGTGCTGGAACGCCTTCATGAGCTGGGAGGTGTCGCCCAGCAGGTCGCTGATCACCACCACGACGCCGCGCGGCGGGATGCGCTCGGCGACCTCGTCGAAGATGGGCGAGAGCTCCGTCTCGCCGCCGACCTCGGCCGCGTCGATGAAGCGCAGCAGGTTGAAGAGCTGGCTCTTGCTCGCCTTGGCGGGCAGGAACTCGCGCACCTTCGTGTCGAACGTCGTGAGCCCCACGCCGTCCTGCTGCCCGATGAACATCGAGGAGAGGCCGGCGGCGAGGTACTTGGCGTATTCGAACTTGGAGAGCGGCCGACCCTCGAACGGCGCCGCGAGCTCGCCGCGGTAGTCCATCGAGCCGGAGCAGTCGAGGCAGAGCATCACGCGGACGTTCGTCTCGGCCATGGACTGCTTGATGTAGTAGCGGTCCTTGCGGCCGTAGACCTTCCAGTCGATCATCTTGATCTCGTCGCCGGGAAGGTACTGGCGGTAGTCGGCGAACTCGACCGACGCGCCCTTCTTCGCGCTGCGGTGGCGGCCCGTGATGAAGCCGTCCATCGGCGCCCGGCACATGAACTCGCACCGGTTGATCGTGGCCGTCGTCGAGACGGGCAGCCACTTCATGAAGGACGGGAGGGCGTTCGGCATCGCGGGGGCGGGCTAGATGTCGAGCGAGTCGGAGGGCTTGAGCGACTGAAGGAGCATCTTCACGATGTCGTCGCTCGAGACGCCCGCGGCCTCGGCCGCGAACGTGGTGATGCAGCGGTGGCGCAGCACCGGCAGCGCGACGGCCGTGACGTCCCCCGTCGTGCAGTGGTGGCGGCCCATGATGACGGCGCGCGCCTTGGCGGCGTTGATGAGCGCGAGGCCCGCGCGCGGGCCCGCGCCCCAGCCGACCATCTCGCGCACGTAGTCCGGCGCCTCGGGCTGCTTCGGTCGCGTGGCGCGGACGAGGTTGCGGGCGTAGTCGATGACGTGCGGCGCCACCGGGACGCGCTTCACGACGTCCTGCGCGCGCAGGACCGTCTCGCCGTCCATCACCTTCTTGAGCTCGACCTTGCGCGCGCTCGTCACGTTCGTGATGATCGTGCTCTCGTCCTCGGCGCTCGGGTAGGTGACGATGATGTTGAACATGAAGCGGTCCATCTGGGCCTCGGGCAGCGGATACGTGCCCTCCTGCTCGATCGGGTTCTGCGTAGCGAGGACGAAGAACGGCTTCGGGAGGTCGTACGTCTGCGAGCCCACGGTGATGTGGTGCTCCTGCATCGCCTCCAGCAGCGCCGCCTGCGTCTTCGGCGGGGTGCGGTTGATCTCGTCCGCGAGCAGCATGTTCGTGAAGATCGGGCCCTTGACGAAGCGGAACTGGCGCTCGCCGGTGCTCTTGTTCTCCTCCAGGACGTCCGTGCCGGTGATGTCCGACGGCATCAGGTCCGGCGTGAACTGCACGCGCTTGAACCCGAGGTCGAGGACGTGCGAGAGCGTCGAGATGAGCAGCGTCTTGGCGAGGCCCGGCACGCCCATCAGCAGCGCGTGGCCCTTCGCGAAGACCGCCATCAGCACCTCGGTGACGATGTCCGCCTGGCCGATGACGACCTGCGAGATGTTCTCCATCAGCGCGCGGTAGCCGCTCTCGATGCCGGCGATGAGCTCGATGTCGTCCGCCGACATCTCCGGCGGGCGGTAGTTCGGGTCGACCTTGAGCTCGGGGGCCTTCCAGTCGGAGCCGGCCGAGAGGTTCGGCGCCTTGGGCTCGGGCATCGCGGGCTTGGCCGGCTCCTTCTTCGCGGCCGGGGCGGCGGCGGGCGCCTTCTTGGCGGCGGGGGCCGGCGCGGCGGCGGCCGGGGCCTTCGCCGCGGGCGCGGG
>OCTW011609888.1_pt1 | contig 10567 bp, 3 predicted proteins | sample 1539671 | NCBI WGS metagenome assembly OCTW01 (sample SAMN02144230, study PRJEB22623) | gut metagenome | biome: sheep rumen | host: Ovis aries | place: New Zealand
TCCTCCGAGTCCGGCGCCCGGTTCGTTCGCGACGACCTCTTCTCCGGCCCCGGCGTCCTCAACGTCAAGACCGACGACCTGATCGACCCGACGCTGATGATCCTGCGATAGCGGCTCTTCCGGCCGCGCAGCGGCCACCGATCCCCGATCCGACATGAAACGCCTCCTCCCGCTCGCTCTGCTCGTCTCCTCCCTTCCCGCCTTCGCCGCGTGGACCTACACGCCCGGCGAGGGCAGGCAGAACAACCAGCCGTATTCCGGCGTCATCTCCGACGGCAACTGGCAGATCCGCGTCTACCGGCCCGATCCGGCATCCGACGACTTCTGGCTCGGCTGCGGCGGAAGCGGGTCCGGCGCCCGCGTGGCGGGATCCGGCATGCTCGACCTCTCGACGCTCCTCGCCGACACGACCGCCGCCGGGACGCCCGTCCGCGCGGTGAACGTGGCGCCGCATTTCATGAACGGGGAGGGCGGAAATCTCACCGGCGTCGTCCTTCCCGACACGGTCACGAACATCGCCAACGTCGCCTTCAACGGCTGCAACAACGGTTCGTTCAAGACGCTCGACCTTTCGAACACGCAGGTCCGGAGCATCGGCGGCTACGCCTTCGCGTGGTGCCAGAAACTCGAGGAGGTGTGGCTCCCGGAAACGCTTGAATCCATCGGTAAATGCGCGTTCCGCACGATGCCCGGCAAGGTGACGATCCACTTCGCCGGCGACGTGCCGTATCTCGAGCCTCCATCTTCCAACGGCTACGGCAGCAGCTATTCGGTCTACACCAGCTCGACCGAATACCAGAACGTCTTCAACGGCGGAGACAACGTCCAGTGGGCCTTCTGCGTCAACGCGCAGAAATATCCGAACTGGACGCGCATCGGGAAGGCGTCCTACTACGGCGAGGAGAATCCGTTCCCGTCGAACGAGGCGAGCTGGCCGCCGTCGCAGGCCCGGGCGATCGAGGGCTACACGGCGCCGTTCGGCAACACGTGGTTCTCGCGCACGTCGGACACGTCGTCCAGCGGCCGCACCTACCTGATCCAGGAGGGGACGTGGAGCGGCGCGGCGGTCGCGCGCCCGATGTTCGGCGAGCCGGTCGTCGACGCGAGGCGCAACGCGGTCACGAACACGATTCCGCTCTACGTCGGTTCGTCGCCCTCCGTGACCGTGACCTACACGTTCGGCACCGAGACGCGCACGCTGACCGCGACGTCCGACACGAACCTCGTCTTCGGCGTCGACGGACTGCCCGACTCGACGACCTTCGCCTGGTCGGCCTCAGCGGAGGGCGCAGTCGGATGGGACCGGCTCGCGGGCTCCGCCACGACCGTCACGCCGGACATCGTCCTCGGCGAGCCCTCCTACACGATCACCAAGGACGGAAGGACGGCGACCGTCTCGGTTCCCGTGACGTCGCTCATCTCCGCGAGCGGCCTCCTGGAGTTCGTGCTGGACGGCCGCGTCGTCCTCGCGACGAACGTCGTCGCGACCGGGACCTACGACCTCGCGATGACCGACCTCGTGCAGGGCAAGACCTACGCCTTCACGATCTACGGCAGCGCGGGCGCCGACGAGGACGTGAAGACGATCTCCTTCGTCGCCGAGCGCTACAAGTGGACCTACACGCCGGGCGCGGGTTCGCGAAACGGCCAGCCCTACTCCGGGACGATCTCCGACAAGAACTGGACGATCTGCGTCTATCAGGATCCGGCCGGCCCCGCCGACGCCTTCTGGCTCGGCTGCGGCGGCAGCGGGACGCAGTCCCGCCTGGAGGGGTCGGGCGAGCTCGACCTCACGCCGGTACTTGCGGACACGACCGAGGACGGCACGCCGGTCCGGCTCGTCCGCGTGGCGCGCTACGCCTTCCAGAACCAGAAGCTCGATTCGCTCGTGCTGCCCGGCTCCGTCACGAACCTCGGTCAGGTCTGCTTCGAGAACTCGGGCGTGAAAAAGGTGGATCTGTCCCAGACCGCCGTGAAAAGCATCGAGGCCTTCGCCTTCTCCTGGACCGGCGTGAGCGAGGTCTGGCTTCCGAAGACGCTGAAATCCATCGGCGGCTTCGCGTTCCGCAACTGCGGGGAGAAGGCGGTCTTCCATTTCGCCGGCCCGCCGCCGGAGCTGGAGCTGCTCACCTCGAACGTCGGTTCGCAATACGGTCCCTACATCAAGTTCGGGACCTACCAGAACATCTGGAACAGCGGCGACAACAAGCAGCACGCGCTGTGCGTGGACAACAAGATGTTTCCCGAGTGGGAGAAGCTCGGAGAGCCGTGGACCACGACCTACTACAAGCCCGTCGTAATCGGCGCCGATTTTCCGGTGGGCGAGGCGTCGTGGATTCCCGAACCCGTCCGCTACACCGTGAGCCCGGAGTACAAGGAGCCCTTCGGCACGACGAACTACGGCCGCGCGACCGACGCCAGCGCCAACGGGCGCACCTATCTGATCTACGAGAAGCACGGCGACGCCTGCACGGTGCTCCTGCTCCGCTAGTTCCCCTCGCAAGGCGCGCGGCTCGGGAGGGCCGCGCTTGTCGCGGCCGCCGGGGAGGAGGAAGTCGTCCACAAGCTGTGGGTCGACGGCGTCTCCATGCCCCGCGGCTACTACGGCTCGAGCGAGGCGGAAGCGTCGATCGAGGCCCGCGCCCCCGGAGTCCGCGTCCGCGTCGGCGGAAATTCCTCCCGGCAAAAGATTGTTGCATTGCGGAATGCGAAAATGGTACACTACGGGCGCTGGAAGGTTCCGGCACCGCGGTCCACTTCTCCCGCTTCATACCGCACGAGTCCCATGAAACGACTGCTCCGCAACGTCCTCGTTCCCGCCGCCATCGCCCTTCTCCTCCTCGCCCCGGCCGCCGCGCGGGCCACGGTCTACCAGCCGGGCCTGTGGTTCGTTCACGACGAGACGAAGGCCGACGTCGGCGCGGGCGTCGCCGGCCGCTCGGACAAGGTGCCGTGCCCGGGCGCGTTCATGGAATACACGGCGTCCTACGCCACGAACTGGACCAACAACGGCGGCTACCACGAGAGCACCAGCTTCGGGATGTCCGGGACGAACGTCTACGACGGCATGGTCTTCACGTGGCGCCACAACACCGGCTTCGGCTACGCGGGCGAGTTCTTCGTCGAAAAAGGCCGGACCTACACGTTCGGCGAATGGCACGGAACGTTCCTGAAAATCTTGCTGGACGGCGGACAGGTCATCGACGGCGGCCCGTGGCACGCCACGCAAAACGGAACCTACACGGCCGCGGAGACCGGCTGGATTCCCTTCGAGCTCCGCGCCGGAATCGGAACGGAGGCCGGCATCGCCGGACCTCTCTACAACGACTTCGGGACGGGGTTCAACACGAACGGCGTCAGGATATCCGGGCGCGGCGACGGGACCTGGGGCCTTCCGCCCTGGCGGCGCATCCTCGATCCGGGAGACTGCTCGCTCCTGCGCTTCGCCGTGCCGGACGCGGACTACGCCGCGCTCGACTCCGTCGCGGCGTCCGGAAGCGACCTCGCGCTGTCCGTCTCGTTCTCCGGCGTGCCGTCGGCGGGGCGGCTCACGGCGTTCTGGGGCGACTCGAACGGCGGCGACCTTCCGCGGAACTGGGCGCACGCCACCGACCTCGGCGCCGTCGCCGCGGGGAGCGCGGCGTCCGTTTCCTACCCGGTTCCCGGCGCGTCCGGCGCGGCGTTCGTCGCGCTCCGCATCCAGAACACGGACTACGCGACGGGCCCCTACACGCAGTTCACGGAGGCGGCGCCCGTTCCGCGGCCGTCGCCGACGTTCGACCTGTTCTGCACGGAGATCGGCTACACGAACCTGACGTTCCGGGCCGTCGTCGCCGCCGTCGGAACGGGCGCGTCGTCGGTCCCCTCCGCCGAGGTGCAAATCGCGACGGACGGCGCCTTCGCGAACGTCGTGAAGCGCCTGCCGCTCTCGATCTCGGCGCCTGGCGCGGAGGTTCTCTCCACGTCGGGCCTCGTCTCCAACACGGTCTACTACGCCCGCGTGGCGGGGTCGAACGACGAGGGCGCCTCCGGCGTCTCGGCGACGGTCGGTCCTCTGCGGACGCTCCTGCCGACGATTTCGACCTCGACGATCGAGGCGCTCGAGCACGGGCTCGGAACGCTCAACGCGGCCGTGACCGTGACGGACTGGGGCCTCGACTCGACGGGCGCGCGGGTGCGGATCGAGGCGGCGGAGAGCCGCGGCTTCAGTCCGCTCGTCGGCGTTTCGGAGGAAGTCGACGCGACGCTCGGCGTCGCGACGAACCTGATGATCGTCGGCCTCCGGGAGGACTGGGCCTACAACCTGCGCGCCCGCATCGTGAACTCGTGGGGGTTCGTCGAGTACCGGACGCTTCCCGGCGACCAGAGGACGCGCGCCGCGCCGTTCTCCGGGACGCCGCTCGTGTGGGAGACGGAGCCGGACGGCACGCTCGCCGTCCACGAGCGGCTCGTCGACAACGAGTTCGCGGGCGAGGCGGAGCTCTTCCTCGACGGCGTCTCGAAGGGCGTCCGCGCCTTCCCGGCGAGCCCCTGCCGCATCTCCTTCGAGGGCGTCCCGATGCCGTCGTATCCGGCGAGGATTCGCGTCGTCGTGCGCGTCGTCGTCTCCTCCCGGCCCTACTCGAAGGAATGGTCCGACACCGTCGTCCCCGGTTCCGCGTCCTACCTCGAGAACAAGTGGGTCTACGATCCGTCGGCCAGGACCCTCTCGTGGACCGACTCGTACCCCTCGCTCAACGTCGTGAGCAACGTGACCGCGAAGGGAAATGCGCTGACGATCGGCAACAACCGGTTCAATTCCCTGGCCGTCAATCTCGACTTCTCCCCCGGAGTGGAAGGCGGCTGGGAGATTTCCAACATCGTGTCCGCGGCCTTCGTCGTCGAACAGAGCACGGATCCCGCCGCCGTCACGAACGTCGTGTTTCCGTCCACGCTCCGGGAAGTCGGCCGGGCCGCCTTCTCCGGCGCGAAGAACCTCCGCCGGGCGGTCTTCAACGAAGGGCTGGTCGATCTGGGGACGGACGGCAGCTCCTACGGCAACTACTGCTTCAACGGATGCACGTCGCTCGAATCGATCGGCCCGTTGCCGTCCACGCTCCGGATCGTCGGCACGCGGCTGTTCACCGGATGCACGTCGCTCACCAACGACATCGTCTGGCCGCGGGGCGTTCCCGTGGTCCCGGAGTACGCCTTCCAGAACACGTCCATCCGCTCGTTCAAGGCGGAGTACGGCGTGACGCACATGGGTCCTTACGGAACGGAAGCCCGCGTGACGAGCGGAAACAACGCCATCCGGACGATCGACCTGCCCGTCACGCTGCAGTACGTGGCCGGACGGATGTTCTCCGACACGGACCTCGCCAAGGGCTTTACCGCCAACGTCTGGTACCGCGGCTTTCCGAAGCTCGGGTGGCACGACTCCCACTGGGCGAGCATGACCTGGGGCAAGACGACGGTCACGAACTGGTTCGAATGGCATCACCGGGACGAATTCCGCGCCTTCGCGGAGACGAACCGGCAGTTCACGATCCGCCTGCCGGAAACCTACAGGGGCGAAGGCACGTGGGCGGCGAACGGAGGATACCAAATCGTCCGCTGGTGGAAGGATCCGGACCAGATGCCGCCGTCGGTGATGATCCTCCGCTAGAGCCGCCGCGGCTCGCGACGACGCTCGCCCTCCCGCCTCGCGCGGGCGGGTTGACTCCGCCACGGCGGGTGGCGTATGATTGCCCACGTCGCCCCGCGAGACGGGGTCTCAGGGCGCAAGTTCCAAGTCGCCGGTTCGACCGAGACGACCAACTCGACAGAGACGAAAGAAACGACCAACTCGACAGAGACAACCCTTTCAACCCTTTCAACCTCTTCAACCTTTTCAACCGAACCCTTCCAACCACAACCCACGGCGCTCCGATGAAGAAACTCCCGCTCCTCTTACTCGTCCTCGCCGCGACGTCCGCGCGGGCCGTCGTGCCGATGCCGGCCGGCGCGACCTACGCCAAGGGCGCCACGCTCACCGTCGTCGGCTACTCCGGGACGGCGCTCCCGAACTTCCCCGTCCTCGTGCGCCTCGAGGAGAATTCGCCCGTCGGCTTCTCCTACAACGACGTCACGAATGCGGCGGCGGCCGACAAGGGCGACATCGACCTCTGCTTCGTCAACGCCCTCGGCTCCGGGCTGCCGTTCGAGATCGACACGTGGGACACGAACGGCGAGTCGTTCGTCTGGGTCCGGCTCCCCTCGATGGCGAACGGGACGACGTTCAACGTCTGCTGGGGCTCCGAAACGCCCGGTACGAACGTCTGCAACGTCAGCCCGTGGAGCGACTACACCGGCGTCTGGCACATGAACGAAACGAACGCCGCCGTCACCACGATCTACGATTCGACCACCAACCATCTCGACGGCACGACCGTCGCGACATCCTCCTCCAAGACGGACGGCAAGGTCGGCCGCGCGCGGTTCATTACGTCGAACACGTCGAACACGGCCGGCCAGCCCTACGACTCGGGCGTGACGATCGACATGACGGACGACGCCGCGAAGCTCGGCGTCGTCGACGCCGTCATCCCCGAGTTCACGGCGTCCCTCTGGGTACGTCCGCAGAACAACGCGCAGTGGTGGTACTTCATCACCCGCAAGGCGTCGGACAAGGGCCCCGGCTGGGGGCTCCAGAACGGGTCGGAGGGCAACAACGCCTCCTTCAAGGTGTTCCGTGCCTACGGCGGGGCGGAAGACGATACGAGCTGCATGAACCTGACGGGTATCTCCGTCCTCGCGAAGCAGCAGTGGACGAAGCTGGACGCGGTCTGGATGGCCGACAAGACGTTCACGCTCTACACGAACGGCGTCCCGGCCGGAACCGGAACGCTGAAGAACCTGGCCACGAACGGCGACCAGACCAAGCTCGCGCTCGGCGGCGCGATGGGCCCGACGTCCAACAGCAAGAACGGCCGCGGCGTCTACGGCGACATGGACGAGATCCGGCTCCGCAAGGGCGCCCTCTCCGCCGACTGGCTCGCGGCGGACTACGCCACGCAGGCGGATCCGGCCTTCTTGACGAAGGGGGCGGCGGAGACGCCGGTCACGTCGCTCGGGCCCGTCGCCTCGGTCTCCGTCGCCGCGTTCTCCTACACGAACGCGACGGTGGCGGTGTCCGTCGATTCGCTCGGCGGCGCCGGCGCCGCGTCGGTCGACGTCGTGCTGCAGCTCTCTACGGACGACCTGTTCTCCGTCCTCGACCGGACCGTTTCGTATTCCGCCGCCGCGACGGGCGCCACGAACATCGTCCTCGCCGGGCTCGCGACGAACGCGACCTACTACGCGCGGGCCGTCCTGACGAACAGCATTCAGGAGGATTCCACGACGGCCGCCGTCTCCTTCACGACGCTCTCCCCCGGCGCGCCGGCGGGAACGGCGTCGTTCGACGAGCGCGGATTCACGACGTTCGCCGCGACGGGCGCCGCGACGGCGTTCGGCACGGGCGGAACGTCCGCCGCGATGCGGCTGGAGGCCTCGACGGACGGATTCGAGACCGTCGCCGCGTTCTCGCCGGAGGCCGTCGCGACGCTCGGCGAGGCCGAGTCGCTCACGATCTCCGGGCTGGCGCCCGACACGGCGTACTCGCTGCGCCTGCGCATCACGAACGACTGGGGCGTCGCGACGTTCGTCGCGCTGCCGGACGCCTCCACGCGCGACGTCCCGTTCGCGACGACCGGCCTCGGCTGGACGTTCTCGGCGGACGGTTCGACGATCGACGTCACGTTCGGCGTCTCCGGCGTCTACGACGGGGCGACCGGATCCGCGACGCTCTACTTCGATGCATCGTCCGATCCGCGGACCTCGCAGGGCGCGCAGGCGGTTTCCGCCGCCGAGACGCTCTCGTGGTCCGGCCTCGGTTTCTCAGCCGACCCGATGCACGCCAAGGTGATCCTTTCCGCGACGCTCGACGGACGGACCTACTCGGCCACCAACGCCGCGACGATCGCGGCCGGCTCCACGGCCGTGTCCGTGTCCGACATCTCCGAACACACCTCGGCCGAGACCGCCATCCGCGTCCACGCGGGCGACGTCGTGACGCTCCCGGAGCTTTCCGGGACCGCGCGCTACATCGTCGGGAACAAGCTCTTCGGCTCGCTCGAGGGCAACGTCCTCACGGCGCTCCGCCCCGGCATCCTCGGCATCCACTGCGTGGACAACGACTCGAACACCAACACGCTCGCGGTCCTCGTCCTGCCGGAGAAAATCGGGAACGGCGACATCTACATCTTCAAGGACGGCAGCGTCGGCAACAACTGGTGCTACTGGAACGAGAGCGCGAAATGGGAGAAGCTCGGCAGCGAGGAGAACGACTCCTGGCCGCACAATCCCGACGACATCGCGATCATCGCCTTCTACAAGAACACGGGCGTCCAGTTCGATTCGCGCGCCGACGACATCGAGCTCGCCGGCCTCTACGCCGGCGGCTACTGCGACAAGCAGGCGTCGGCGAGCCTGCGCTGCGTGACGAAGCAGAGCAACGTCCTTCTCACGAGCGCCGTCCGCTTCCGCCGCTCCGACGGCGAGCCCGTCCTCGTGCAACTCTGCAGCAACGCCACGGATCTCGGCAACAACCAGTTCCGGACGACGTTCACCGTCGCGGACAGCGTCCCGTTCCTCGAATACGCCTCCGACACGATCCTCTCCGGCGGCTGGGACGGCACCGACTCGCGCTTCCCGCAGGGGCGGTTCTCGATCGGCGCGAAGACGAACGCGATCCCCGAGGGCGTCACCGTGGAGCTCGTCGAGATGGATACGCAGGGCCAGAGCATGGGCTGCACGCTCTCCATCACGCGGCTCGCCGGCAAGGGGACGTTCTGGAACCGCTCCTCCGCGACGATGCGCGTCTACGGCTCGCCGCTCTTCGAGGGGCTGCTGCGCGACTCCGGCGGCTACAAGGCCGGGACGGACGACCGGACCGGGCCGACCTACGTCCGCACCGATTCGCTCACCAACGTCGCCGCGGAGGTCGTCGGCTGGGTGGGCCGCAGCGGCTCCGCCCCCGAGAGCAACTTCACCAAGGGCGTCGGCGCGCTCGTCTCCGGCTGGCCGCACTTCTATAATTCGTCCGGACCGCACGACCCGTGGTTCCCCGCGAAGGGGACGACGATGCACGGCGGACTGCTCTTCAACCGGAGCGAGAACGACTCGCGGTGGATCGCGACCGCCGCGACCAATTTCGTCGAGCAGTCGGACGGTTCGATCAAGACGAACGTCACGGTCCTCTCCACGATCCCCGACAAGCGCCTCACGGAATTCCTCGACATCGCGGACGGCTTCGTCTATCTGCGGACCTACTCCGACCACGTCAACTACCCCACGACCTGGTTCGAGGCGGACGACCTGCGACACGGAAACCGGGCGTCGCTCTACGCGGTGGACGCCCGGATCTACGGAACCGGCAATGCGACGAACACCGCCACGATCCTGCACGGCGCCTCCGCGCACGCGGTCGGCGCGGCCGGCGACCCCCTCGCCTCCAACGCCTATCCGATCGTTCCGTGGATCGCCACCCAGGTCGGCTCGAAGGCCGCCGAGGACATGGGCTTCGCGGCGTTCGACGGGGACGGCTGGCTCACGGGGGTATTCCACGAGAAATACAAGGCCCTGTCGACCTTCGGCGCGACCGACAACGCCTACGTGTTCGACGCCGGGATCGCCCTCGACGAGGACCTGGCGTGCAACTCGCTCTCCCTACACAACGACCGCCGCGACAAGCTGCTCGGCGAGGGCCGGACGCTCACGATCACGTCCGGCGGGCTCATCCTTGGCGACATCGACTGGGACTCCACCACGACGTCCGCCGCGATCGGCGCGGAGGACGGCGGCGCGGCGAACGGCGCGCTCGTTCTCGGCGACGCGGAGCATCCCGCCTACGTCTGGGCGCGCGGGAAGGTCTCCGACAGCACGAAATACGCCCCGAACGAGATCTGGGCGCCCGTAACCGCGCCGGGCGGCTTCATCTGCGCCTACACCGGCGACCTCGTCCTCGGCGGCAACCAGACGAACATCGCCGAGGAGCTCGTCGTGAACGCCGGCTCGCTGCAGCTCGGCACGGCCGCGGCGCCGTGCCGCCTCGCGAGGGACCTGCCGATCCGCGTCTACGCGAACGCGACGCTCCGGATCCCGAACGACGGCTCGACGGCGAAGAGCATCCTGCAGTTCGACGGCGCCGCAGGCTGGTTCGGAACGGTCGACCTGCCGGACGGCGTCGCCGCGCAGGTGAAGAAGGCCTACTGGCGCGACTATCCCGACACGCCGGAGTGGCAGTCGCTCGAGCGCGGGTTCTACGGGTCGAGCGAGTCCGGCGTCGAGGCGCTTGCCACGGCGACGCACCCGGCGTTCGTCCGCGATGACCTCTTCTCCGGCACCGGCACGCTGAAGGTCGTCTCCGACGAGCGCATCCAGCCGACGCTCATGATCCTGCGATAGAGTCCCCTCGGCGCACGTGGCGGGGTGCGGCCGTGCCGCGCCCCGCCACGGGCGCGTGGAGTCGGCCGTATGGCCCGCGCGATGCGCGGGCTCGACCCCC
>OCTW011590660.1_pt1 | contig 10566 bp, 8 predicted proteins | sample 1539671 | NCBI WGS metagenome assembly OCTW01 (sample SAMN02144230, study PRJEB22623) | gut metagenome | biome: sheep rumen | host: Ovis aries | place: New Zealand
TTTTCCATGATGCTCAGGGAAGGAACCAGATTCAGTTCCTGATATACAACACCGATGCCCGCCTCTTTGGCAATTGCCGGTGTCAGTTTCTGATATTCTTTTCCATCGATCACAATGCTTCCGGAATCAAATTCAATCGCTCCGGCGATGGACTTGATCACAGTGGACTTGCCGGCGCCGTTTTCTCCGATCAGGGCGAGAATCTCTCCCTTTTTCACATCAAAGGAGACATCATCCAGCGCCACGACACCGGGGTAGGTCTTTGTGATATTTCTGACTTCAAGTACATTTTCCATTCGCACACCTCCGTTTAATAAGAAGGGTTCCCTCAGCATCTGAGGAAACCCCATCCGGTTCAATGATTGATAATCAGTCCGGGAAGTATTCTCCGATTGTTTCCGGTGTGATCATGATGCAGCGTTCGTTGTAAACGCCGTTTTCAACTCTGTCCATCCAGGAGCCGTCCATGAGGTTGTAGCAGGTCATCGGTGTGCCTTCACCGAGCATGACTGTTCCTCTGAGTACGGATTCGCCGTTTGCGGAAGCCTTGACCTTGTCTCTGATGAATTCAGCTGTATCGACTGTGAAGACCGCGAACTCGTCCTTGTTGATGGAAGCGTTGGCCATGACTGCCTCATTGGCGCCCTGTCCCTGGTCTGTTCCGTAAGTCAGGATAACTTTCAGATCCGGGTTGTTCATGAGTTCCATTTCCGCATATGTCTGTCCGGCAGCAGCGCCTTCGGACTGGGTTGTTTCATGTTCTTCAACGATTGTGACCTTCTTGTTGATGTCGGCGATTGTTCTCAGACCGTCGCATCTGTCAACCGCATCCTCGTTCTCGCTGTTTGTCAGCAGGCCGACCTTGATGGAGCCGTCTGCCGCATCCGGGAATGTCTTGTCGATCCATTCGGAAGCCATCTGTGCCTCAACCTCACCGGATTCTCTCTGGGAGATGGAGATGCATACATCCGCCGCATCCTTGTTTTCAAGAACGGTGCCGATGACGATGACGAAGGCGCCGCTTTCTCTTGCCTTCTGCAGTGTGTCGCCGATGGAAGCCTTGTCAACGACGAAGCAGATGATATAATCGCAGCCCATGGAAACGAAGTTCTCAACAGTCTGGATCTGGGTCTGCGCGTTGCCGTTGGCATCTGCGACATTGTATTCCATGCCGCGCTCTGTGAAATATGCCTCCATCTGGTTGGACATGTCTGTGAAGAATTCGGATGACATCATCAGAGCGGAGAATCCGACCTTCTTTCCGGCAAGATCACCGTCTGACGCTTCTTCCACTGCCTGTTCCGCTTCGGAAGCAGCCTCATTTTCTTTTTCATCAGTGGATGCACTTTCCTGAGAAGAACATCCGGCAAGTGTGAATACCATTGCTGCCGCGGATAATCCCGCAATAAACTTTTTGAACATTTTTCCCTCCTGTTCATGTGCCTTCCGGCTTTTTACGTTCTCATTATATTTTTTGGTGAGAGCGCTTACAGGTGGGTCAATTTTTACAAAAGGTGGAAGTTTTTGCAGTCGGTTGTTCCAAAGATGGTATGACAGTCCTCTCTCATAAAAACGGGTGACCGTGAAAAATAGATAATCCGGATTCCCTGATCCGCAAGTTTCCGCAGATATGATCTCAGTCTGTCATTTTCTTCGATATGAACCGACCGGTATGGATCTTCAAGAATGATTGTCTGCGGCCTGCTCAGAACAAAGCGCTCAATGGAAAGAATTTTCTTCTGCAGACGGCTGAGCCCGCTCACTTCCTTCACACTTTGATCAATGCCGTATTCCGCCCTGAAATCATTGCCAAGCTTTGTTTCTATGTGCTTCTGGATCACGCCGTATGAGGTCAGTCTTCTGCCCATCGCAATGCACAGATTCTCTTCAATGCTCAGGTTTTCAGGCAATAAAGCATAGCTGGTGCGGGGAATGATGACGGTTGAGCCGTCAGTGCTTTCCCACTCAGCCGGCAGGCTGATATCCAGACATTTGCGCCACATCTCTGGATTTTCTTTTTTTACCTGATGAAGATATTGCCAGATGTTTCTGTCATCTGTCCATTCCGGATCATACAGCCCGGTAAACGTTTTTTCTGACTGAGCGGTGAAGGCCGCATCATGGTTGATCCCGTTGACACGCATGATTTCCATGACACGTTCACTGAGAGTATCCCATTCCTTCACAGCCATGCCGTATTGCATAAACTGCAGCCGGTCAGCAGCGTGAATCATGGGTGAAAAACGCGATGAAAGGATTAAAAAGGACATTCCCTCCTCATCTCTCAGACGGCTGATCAGACTGATGATTTCCTGCTGATGATAACCTTCGTCATTAAGACTGGTCAGCTCCGCAACCGCCAGCCGCATATGCAGAAAACCCGCCCGGATCAGACTGATTTTTTTCCTCTGCTGCAAGGAGAGATTTCTGCATTGCATAAAGGGATCCCCGTCAAAGCCGTATGATTTGAGATATTCCGCAGCCTCCTGGATGGCACTGGCGCGTCTGCGCAGATGAAACATGCCTTTTGAACGCGAACCCATGATCAGAAGTTCAGCCGCGCTGAAATGATCCGCCAGTTCCTGGCCGAACAGAATCGGGCAGATCCCGTTCTTCACAAGCAGCTGTGCTTCAAGCTGCTCATATTCCCTTCCGTCAATGACAAATGTGCCGCTGTCCGCCTTTGCCGTACACGCAAAAAATTCCGAAATCCTGTGAAGACTCCGGTAGGAAAGGCTCTGCACATAAACAATCTGTTTTTCATAAACGGTCAGATTGTAACCGTCGAGCATCTCTTCGGAAGTAATGTTTTTCAGCCGTATGATCTGCTTCATGATTCTTCTTTCCTCAGGTCATAAGCAGAACGTGAAAAGTCATCCACAGCCGGTAAAGTGATCACCGCATCGGTTCCCGCATCTTTCATCGAACGATAGTGGATCCCGTATTCTTCACCGAAGGTCATGCGGATGCGCCTGTTGATGTTGGACACGGCAATACCGTTATGTCTGCCGGTACGGGTCTCACTCATATTCTCCATGTTTTCATTCAGTCTGCGCAGGTCAGCGAGATCCATCCCGGCGCCATTGTCTGAAATGGTGATTTCAACATCATGGCCGTTTTCAATGATCCGGATATCAATCAGTCCTTTCCGGGTACTTTTTTCAATTCCATGATGCAATGCATTCTCAACGATCGGCTGAAGCGTCATCCTGGGAATATAGAAATCCGAAATTTCAGGATTTTCCAGAAAAACATTCATTTCAAAACGATCGCCGAAGCGGAATTTCTGAATATGGTAATAATCATCGATATGTTTGAGTTCCTCTCTGATTTTGACAAGATGTTCCCGGTTGGAAATACAGTACCGGAAGAACACGGCAAGCTTTTCCGCCATATCGGCAATATCATCCTGTCCTTCCAGAAGCGCTTTGGAACGGATGCTGTCAAGCGTGTTATAGAGGAAATGGGGATTGATCTGCGATTGCAGGAAAGTGTACTCCGCCCTGTCAAGCGCCTTTCTCAATGCCATGACATCATCGGTTTGAGCAGTGCGGGTATGGTGATCTTTCTTCTTCAGCTGCGCTTTCATATAAAGGTTGATCCGTTCTTCTTTGCCAAGCAGCACGATCATCACAATACTGACAATACTGATCAATGCGGACACAATGATGCCGGCAGTGTTTTTCACGCATGCGGAAAACACCAGCAGACACAGTCCGCAGGCAGCTTCTGCATACTGAATGTAAAGCATCTTCTTCATCCGGTTCACCCGTAGATTTTTCTGTATTCGGAAGGCTTGATGCCTGTCAGTTTCTTATATAGTTTGGAAAAGTATTTTTCATCCGGATATCCGACTGCCAGGGCGATCTCCTTGACGGACAGATTGGTTTCGGCAAGCATTTTCTCCGCATTTTCCATCCGGATTCTGGTCAGATAATCCTGAAAACCGACTCCCGTTTCCTCCTTGAACAGACGGCTCATATAAGCCGGGGAGATATTGCATGCCTCAGCAACGTCCGTCTGGGAAATCTGTTCCTGATAATGCATGCTGATATAATAGACCGCTTCAGCGATCGGTCTGCGGTTTTTCTGCTTTGCGGATGCCTGTTCGCTTTCAATATAGCCATCCATGGCCAGAAAGGTATTGCGAATGAGCTGACTGTAGTTTTCGGAATTCAGGAAAGCACTGTCAATCCGGTTTGAAAATCCGTTCCGCTTGTCTTCTGAAACAGTCAAAGTAGCCGGATCAATCAGCCGGAAATATGCTTCCGCAGCCGCTCCCGGATCGTACTCATCCATTTTTCTGAACCGGTTATGGATCTGATCAAACACTTCCGCCAGTTCGTCCCTGCGCTGATATTTCAGGCAGGAGCACACCGTATCGACGGTCTGTGCATCCACCAGGGAATTGATGCTGATGCGGCGCATATCTTTGAGCTGCGCATGGAAAAGGACCGAATCAAAGCGTACGGAGAATCTTCCCCACTCCGCACTTCTTGCCTCAATGAAAGCGTCCTTGAGTTCATTGGCGTTTTCATGTACCTCGCTTACGCCCATATGCAGCGTGAAATCGCCGTAAATATCGCGCAGATCACGGATGCTGTAAAACAATGCGTTGATGCTCTCGCTGATCCGGTTTTTCATTGCCGCTTCAAAATTGAGAATGATATTATAGCCGAAATGGTTTTTCAGATAATACATCGTGCTGAGACTGCCCAGCAGGGTGTTGAATTTGTGGGCTGTCTCCTCTTCAAACACAGACTGATCCGTGCGGATCATCTGATACATGTTGGTGGTCAGGAAAACAATCTGCCAGCACCCTTCGCGGAATGAAAAATTATAAGCCGCATTCAGCGATGAGGCGTCGGTGAAATTCTGATCGTACTCCGGATTGTTTTCGGGATGGATCAGAACCCGCCAGAAGGAATCCTGTTTCGTTTTGTCCTGCTGATCCTTCATTCTGCGGTATTCATCTTTTTCCTGATTCAGTCTTCTTGTTTCATCGATCAGTCTGCATGTTCTGCCAAGGGTGCGGTTGAGCTGTTCCTCATTGACCGGCTTGAGCAGATAATCCACCGCGTTGAGCTCCACCGCGCTGCGGGCATACTCAAAATGACGGTAGCCGCTGATCAGAATAAACAGGGTTGACAGCCCCGCCTTCCGGCTTTCCTCCATAAGCTGGATGCCGTCAAGATCCGGCATCTTGATATCAGAGATCACAAAATCCGGCTGATATCTGAGAATGCTTTGCAGCGCATGCCGCCCGTCCGTGCATCTGTCCACAATTTCAATACCGAATTCATTCCAGTGCCCCAGAAGTTCGATCAGCTGTATAATCCGGATTTCATCATCCGCAATGATTGCCTTATATGTCATACTCCACCGCTTTTTAAAATTTTAACACCAATTTGAAATCTGATTAAACATTTGTCTCCCAGCTTCCGCCGGGTTTTGTCTTTGTATGTGCGGAGCGCACAGAAAAAGCACAGCCTGTTTCAGACTGTGCTGTATTTCATAAGATCAGCGTGTGATCATTTTTGCCATGACATCATGGCATCTCGGACAGAGGTCATTCTCATCCGGTGTTTCGCTGTAATTCCAGCATCTCGGGCACTTGGTGCCTGCGGCTCTGGTGATCACCGGTTCGCCCTCTCCCTCTGTGATGAGAGCTTTGGAAACGATGAACCACTGCGGAACGTTTGTCAGTGTTCCTTCGAGCAGCGCCTTTTCCTCTGCGCTGCAGGCGATGGTGACACATGCCTCCTGGGCGGAAGCGACCAGCTTGTCATTGCGCGCATTCTCGATGGACTTGTTGACCGCGTCGCGGACCTTGAGCAGCTGTTCGAAGTCTTTCTTCAGCTCTTCGGCGTTGGCATATTCCTTGACCTCAGGGAAGTTTGTGTAATGGACGGACGGTTCTTCCTTGGAACCGAAGTGTGTCCAGATTTCCTCAGCTGTGTAGCAGAGGAACGGCGCCCACATCTTGACTAACGCGTCTGTGCACTGCCAGTAGACACTCTGCACCTGACGTCTTCTCAGACCTTCCGGCTCATCGCAATAGAGAATGTCCTTGGTGAAGTCGCAGTAGTAGGAGCTCAGCTCATTGACCATGAAGTTCATGAGAACCTTGTTGGCGCTGAGGTAATCATATGCCATGACATCCTTGCGGTATTCCGCAACAACGTCATTGAGTCTGACCATGATGTACTGATCTGTCTTTGTCAGATCATCATAGGCAACCATATCCGTTTCCGGATTGAAGTCTTCCGGATTGATATTTCCGAGCATGAAGCGGAATGTGTTTCTGATCTTTCTGTACTGATCGGAAACCTGCTTGATGTTTGCCGGACCGAGCTTGAGGTCCTGCTTATAGTCGGCGTTCATTGCCCAGAGTCTGAACACATCTGCGCCATTGGTGTTGATGATATCCATCGGGTTGACGACATTGCCCACGGACTTGGACATCTTTTCACCCTTGGAGTCGCATACATAGCCATGGGAGAGAACCTCTCTGTAAGGAGAGCCGCCCTTGACCGCTGTGCCGACGATCATTGAGGAGTTGAACCAGCCTCTGTACTGGTCGGAGCCTTCAAAATACAGATCGCACGGATATTCTCCGCCGCGTGCTTCGAGTTCGCTCCAGGAGGAACCGGAATCGAACCAGACATCCATGATGTCGGATTCCTTGGTGAAGATGCCGTTCGGGGACTTTTCGTTTGTGTAGCCTTCCGGAAGGAGATCCTTGGCTTCTCTTTCAAACCAGACGTTGGAGCCGAACTGTTCAACCAGGTCAGCGACATGGTCGAAGACTTCCTTCTCCATGATCGGGGAACCGTCTTCGCAATAGAAGATGGGAATCGGAACACCCCAGAGTCTCTGTCTGGAAATGCACCAGTCGCCTCTGTCCTTGATCATGTTGTACATTCTGATCTGACCCCATTCGTTGTGCCATTCGACATGATTCTGGATCTGGTCCAGAACCGCCTCTCTGACCTTTTCGATGGAGCAGAACCACTGCTTGGCAGCGCGGAAGATGACCTTCATCTTCAGACGGTCATCATGCGGATAGGAGTGGACAACATTCTTGACCGCGAGCAGAAGGCCCTTCTCATTCATCATGGTGATGATCTTCTTGGAGCACTGCTCAAATGTGAGACCCTGGTTCTCAGGACCGGCCTCCTCATTCATGAAGCCTCTCTCATCAACTGTGCAGATCGGCGCGATGCCGTACTTCGCACAGATGTAATAGTCGTCAAGACCGTGGCCGCCGGCTGTATGGACACATCCGGTACCGTCTTCATCGGTAACGTGATCACCGACCAGAACCGGGCATTCCTTGTTCAGCACGACATGGTGATATGTGATGCCTTCGAGCTCTCTGCCCTTGAAGGTTCTGAGAATTCCCTTGTTTTCCAGCTTGAATTCCGCAAGCAGGTTTTCGGTCATGGATTCCAGGAAAATGAGCCTGCCCTTTTCGGTCTGCACTTCCGCATAAACCAGATCCGGGTTCAGGGATACCGCCTGGTTGGCCGGAATGGTCCACGGTGTTGTGGTCCAGATGACAAAGTAGTCATTCTCATCGAGGATGCCCTTGCCGTCGGCAACCTGGAATGCGACATAGATGGTTGCGTCCTTGACATCGCGGTAAACGATTTCGGAGTCCGCAACAGCGGTTTCGTTATACGGTGACCAGTAGATCGGCTTGAGTCCCTGGAAGATCAGTCCGTCAAGGGCCATCTTCTCAAAGGCGCGGATCTGTCTGGCTTCAAATTCCTTCTTCAGTGTGATATAGGGATGTTCATAATCAGCGATCTGACCCAGTCTCTTTTCGGTGGACATCTGTGTCGCGATCTGCTTGTGCGCATATTCGGCGCACTTCTGTCTGAACTCCGCCGCAGACATGGACTTGCGGTCAACACCAAGCTTCTGGATGGCATTTTCGATCGGCAGACCATGTGTGTCCCAGCCCGGGAAGAACGGTGTGTAATAACCGGCCATGGCGTGCGAACGCACAATGAAATCCTTGATGACACGGTTCATCGCTGTGCCGGCATGAAGATTGCCGTTGGCATAGGGAGGTCCGTCATGCAGAATGAATGTCTTCTGTCCCTCGTGTCTCTTGATGATTTCATTGTAGTGATCATTCTTTTCCCAGTTTTCCAGAATTCCTGGTTCCTTCTTTGCCAGATTGCCTCTCATTTCGAAGTCGGTTTTAGGCATTCTGAGCGTTTCCTTGTAGTCCATATCCTTTTCCTCTCTTCTCACAAAATAAAACGTCCTCAATCTAAGGACGTCATTGCGCGGTACCACCTTAGTTCATGACCCTTCTTACGGCCATGCCCTTGTTCATCCCTTAACGCGGGATTGACGTCTGCTCACAGGTGATGTCCTCTCCGTATGCCTCATGTCTGCTTTCACCGTCCGCAGACTCTCTTCAAATCCTCATACAGGGGCGCGTCCTGATCAGCGCAGTCTTTCTTCTGCATCTTTCAGCCACATGAGATCAGGCATTTCCGGAAGCCGGAAATCCTCAAGATCCTCAAGCACCTTTTTCAGTTTTTCGCTGGTCTCCTCTTTGACCGAGCCGGCCTGATCATACAGTGTGGACAGATCCTCGAGGATGCCTCTTGCCGTGGCAAGCGCCTCCCGGATGATGATGTCCGCATTCTTGTTGGCCGTGTTGATGATATCATTTGCCTCTCTGAGTGAAAGCCTGGCGATGTTTTCGGCGGCTTCCCTTCTGGCGGCGTCCTGATTCATCAGCTGCTGACAGGATTGCTTTGCCTGATCAAGCTGGTACATGGTATCTGCCAGTTTCTGCTGGTAGAGCTCCACCTTCTTTTCCAGCTGCTCGATCTGCACGGCATAGTTTTCGATCGCATCATCGACCGCAAACCGGTCATATCCGTTTTTCATTACCCGAAATGCGGGTCTCTGTGTACTCACGATCTTTCCCTCTCACATTTCCTGTAAAAACTCAGCCGCTATTCTTCCGCTTTTGGTCTGTCTTGCAGAGCCGGCATAAGTAAACCGGCCGATTCCGCGGATTGAAATCGTAACGTTATTATTGCACAATTCATCAGGCTCTTCAAGCGTCACATGATTGAGCTGGACCAGCCCCTGACGGATCATTTCCTTGGCCTGTGAACGGCTGATATGAGCCAGTGCGGCAACAATCGCGTCCGCTCTTTCACTGGCCGCCACGACCGTGATTTTCTTCTGCGCATACTGCTGCACCGGCCTCTCATCGGTGATTTCAAAGGAGACGCTCAGCTGGTTGATTCCCAAGAGATTGGCGCACAGAAACTTCGCCATGGATTCGCCTGTGTAGATATAAATGTGATCGTCCTGGATGAAATGATCCCCCAGCGCATGGCGGTCAATCTGCAGTGCCATCAAAGCGCCGAGAATATCACGGTGGCCGATTTTGCGGAAGCGCTGATCGATCTTCGCTTTGATACATGCAATATCAGAAAAGTCATCTTCCTCATCGTAAAGGAAAATGACTTTTTTTCTGCGTGCGCCTTCATATCCGCCATCGTATCTCACATATGGCGAGGGCGGAAAGATTTTCATCATGGCTCCCTGCTCCTCCTCATTGAGAAAATAGGAGGCCACAGGTCTGTGCCATTTTTCACACTTGTTTTTCAGATCATCCAGATGTGCCGAAAGCCCGGCATAATCGGGATGATTAATCATCGTCGCTGTCCAGTGAGATCACGCCGTCAACGCTGACACTCTTCGGTGTGCAGAGGATGACATTGTGGCCGATCTTCTGAATGGTTCCATCCAGCGCAAATACAACGCCGGTCAGGAAATCGATGGTGCGCTGTGCATATTCACGCTGCAGACGGTGCAGGTTGACAACGCAGGCGCGTCTCTGCTTGAGGTGGCGTGCAATCTCTTCCGCTTCCTCAAAGCTTCTCGGTTCAAACAGGACCATCTGTGCGTCAGTCGGGATTCTGTTGACAGTTGTCTTCTGTGACTCATATGTGCTCACAGGCTTTGTGACAGGCTGCTGCTGTACGGGAACCTTGACTTCTTCTTCCTCTTCTTCGTATTCTTCGTCATCATCCTCATCAACGGGTGCGATGAAATTCTTCAGTTTCTCAAATGCCATTTTATATGACCTCCATAACGTATTAATTATAGCATTGCGTGAAAAACACTTTCAATGCATTAAAGCTTCGAAACAGCGCTGTTATCAAGGATTCTGCACAATTCAACGCCGAGCTGAACCGCATTTTCGAAATCATCCAGCCTGCACCAGCAGTTTGAGGAATGAATGTATCTCACCGGAACACCGATGACGATTGCCGGCACGCCGTATGACTGATTGACCATCGCGCCGTTTGTGCCGCCGCCGCTGCGTACGGACTCCTGAACGGGAATGCCCTTTTCACGCGCAAGATCGAGAGCGAGCTTCTGGAAACGCCAGTTGGTGATCATGGAAACATCCATGTGTCTGAGCATCGGTCCTCTGCCAAGACCTGCCTGGATCATGTAATCCTCGCTGAATGTGTCATCCGCGGGACATCCCTCATAGCAGATCATGACGGAAGGTTT
>OCTW011388092.1_pt1 | contig 10565 bp, 7 predicted proteins | sample 1539671 | NCBI WGS metagenome assembly OCTW01 (sample SAMN02144230, study PRJEB22623) | gut metagenome | biome: sheep rumen | host: Ovis aries | place: New Zealand
CGCGAAGACCGGAGAAGAGGCGCTGCGGATCGCCCTGTCTCTGATTCCGGAAGGCAGCACAGTTACCCGGGGCGGCTGTATGTCCGCCGCCCAGATCGGGCTGGATGACGCCCTGCAGGCAGGCAATTATACCTTCGTGGACAGGGACAAGACCGAAGATAAACGAAAGGCGGCCCTGATGGCCTATGACTGCGATGTGTTCATTGCCAGCGCAAATGCCATGACAGAGGACGGCGTCCTGGTCAACATTGACGGCAACGCCAACCGGGTATCCGCCATTGCCTTCGGTCCCCGCAAGGTCATCTTTATTGTCGGCATGAACAAGGTGACCAAAGATGTGGACGCGGCCATGAAGCGGGCCCGGAATGAAGCGGCGCCGATCAACGCCCAGCGGTTCGGCCTGGATACGCCCTGCGCCAAAACCGGCTCCTGCATGAACTGCAAGTCACCGGATACCATCTGCTGCCAGTTCCTGATCACCCGGTATTCCAAGCATAAGGACAGGATCCATGTGATCCTGGTCGATGAGCAGCTGGGATTTTAAGCGCAGCTGCCGGTTCCCGGCTGCCGTGTCGGCGTGTACAGTACAGTGACCCATACAATCTTATTCCGCAGGATTCTCATACGGATCCTCCAGATGCCGGAACAGATCCCCTTCGAGGACATATATATCCCCGAAGGGGATTTTCATATCTATGATCTGCAGAAAGCAGGCAGAGGCGTCAACACGGGATACCATGCCGGTCGTCTCCCGGTAATTGCCCCGGATCCCGTCTCCATTCAGTTCTTCCGCCCGGGGATCCCGCTGGAAATAGATAACGGTAATAACTGCAGGCGGCCTGTCACGATCTGGATCGGACCGGCAGTACCGGTCCAGCCAGCGGAGCTTCCGGTCCAGCAGTTCTCTGGCTTCTTCTGTCAGCCGGGCGGGCGGCCGGGTGATTTTCTGGCGTTCCGCCACTTTCCAGCGCAGGTCGGGAAGGGCGTCAAAAGGAGCGAAGATCTTGGCCCGGTTCTGCAGGCTCATTTTGGGATGGCGGCGGGAAAAGGCGTCCCGATCGTGGATAGGCCGGTCCCGGGAAAGGGCCATAGAATAATCTGTCATACTCTCGCTCCCTTTATCATACTGTCTGCAGAAGACTTCCGGCTCTGCAGGCGGTGGGCAGTTCACTATTTCGCACAGCAGGGTGCTGCGCCGCGCATGCCGGGGATACGGTGCGCAGGGCAGAGCTTACGCCTGGGGCTCAAGCTCTGTGACCGCCGATCTGGGTGTTCCGCTCCCGGGTCCGGGCGTCATCCAGCAGATTCAGGCCCCGCAGGACGGCGTTCCTGCCGTAGCGGCTCCGGATCGAGGCGATGGCCTTCTGCAGGCGTTTTTCCTTTTCCAAGAGCGCGGGATCGGTGAAGAGGTCATATTGAAAATAGCTGTCGTTTTCATGGATGACATTCTGGGCAGTGACTGAGACCCTGCGAATGTAATACTGGCGGTTGACGGCCTGCCGGTAGAAGGCCCAGGCTGCAGGAATGATCCGCATGGCGGAATTGGTCTGTGTGCCCAGGCGGATGGTCCCGCCGGTGTGTTTGGGAGTCTTGCGGCCCAGATAGTCATAATAGAAGGCGCCCTGAAAAAAGGCATTGTCACAGGAGCTGTAGTCGTAGCCGATATGAATGACGATACTGTCCGTCACCAGATTTTTGGAGACCAGTTCGACACACAGCTCGTCGGCCATTTCCCGGATGATCAGGCCGGCTTTTTCATAATCATAGGGCTTGGGCAGGACCTGGCCGGTCTGCACCGAATGGCGGACCGGTGTGAAGGTCTTGATCCGGGGCATGGTACAGGGCTCCAGTCCCCAGGCGTGGTCGATCAGGAGTTCCGCGTTGATACCGAAAAGCTGATAAAAGAGCTCTTCGTTGGTCAGGGACATGGTGGCAATATCCCCCATGGTAAAAATGCCCTGGGTAGAGAGGGTCCGGGAGGTGCCGCCGCCGATCTGCCAGAAATCGGTCAGGGGCATATGGTCCCAGAGCAGGAGGCGGTAGGACATGGGCGTCAGCTCGGCGATCCGTACGCCGTCCGCGTCAGCCTCCATGCGCTTGGCAACAATGTCCATGGCAACTTTGGCCAGGTACATATTAGTGCCGATGCCGCAGGTCGCGGTGATGCCGGTGGTGGAGAGGACATCCCGGACCATGGTCATGGCCAGTTCATGGGGCGTCATGCGGTAAAGGGGCAGGTAGTCGGTGATATCGATAAAAACTTCATCCACGGAATACACATGGATATCTTCCGGCGCTATATATTTCAGATAAATCCCGTAGATCCGGGCAGTACAGCTGGTATATTTTGCCATCTGGGGGACGGCGGTTATATAGTCGATCTTCCGGCCGGTACGGATCTCTGCCTCCCGGATCTTCTGCTTGGCTTCGAATAAGCGGGGGCGGCCCGGGACGCCCAGGGCCTTGAGGGCCGGGGAGACGGCCAGACAGATGGTGGCGTCGGAGCGGGAATCATCCGCGACCAGCAGACGGGCGGTCAACGGATCCAGTCCCCGTTCCACACATTCAACGGACGCGTAAAAGGACTTCAGATCGATACAGAGAAAAATCCGGTTCTTTGACGGAAGGGAAAATTTTTCAGAGCCTTTTATCGTCGATTTTTGTTTATCACTACTGCTCATCGCTCTCAAAATCCTCCCCCGGAAAAATATCTCTGCTTTGCACATCTCGGGCACCCAGATCCATTACGGCTGCGGGCAAGTATCGTTGCCCGCCATGAATGGCCTTGTGGGCACTTCCACCAAACTTTAAGTCCTGATGCCCGTGTGAACATCTGTGGTGTCTTTCCCCTGTTTTTTTCGTAGTTCCACTCGGCAGCTATCTCCGGCATAAGTGTTGCCAAATCTGTTTCGCCGGGTATTGGCCGCTTTCCCGAGCAGAAAGGGCACCCTTTACCGTCAGAGCGATCAGATACTGTAGCCTTCCATTCATGCCCTTTTTGACAGAGCCACCAAACTTTTCTGTTGGTATAAGGCATTACCTGAGACGGCTGCAGGCCATTGTTTTTATCAGTGTTCCATTCTCTTGCCAGCACAGGATTGACTGTTTCCAGGTCGTTTACGCCTGGAATGGCATATCGGCCGTAACAATAAGGACACCCGCAGTTATCTTTTCCCGTCCTGGCACTCACAACCGACTGCCATTCATGGCCTTCCTTGCAGCGCCACCAGATCCTTCTCCCAGACGAAATCGTGCAATCAGAGGGTCTGAAGTTTTTGTTTTTGGATGGATGCCATTCGGCAGCCAGATCAGGCCGTAGCGTTGCAAGATCATTCTCCCCGGGCAGTGTACGTTGACCGGCACAGATTGGACAGCCCGCCCTCAAGTTTGTCCTGCTGATAACAGGTGCCTGCCAGCTGTGCCCTTTCTTGCACAGCCACCAGACTTTCTTTCCGGATTTGGCACATATTTCCGTTGGAGTAATTCCTTCGTTCTTGCCGGCATCGAATTCGCGGGATATCTCTGGGAACAAAGTCTGAAGATCTGTTTCCCCGGGTATCACGATGTTTCCAGAGCAGTAAGGACAGCCTGTGCTGCGGCTTGTTCTGTGATAGACCATTGTTTGCCACTCATGTCCCTCGCCGCAAACCCACCAGACCTTTTTATTGCTGGCTGGCTTGCAGTCACTTGGCCTGAGATCCCCGTTTTTTTCATAGTTCCATTCTTTGACGAGATCCGGGTATAGTGTTGCCAGATCGTTTTCGCCTTTGATGGCATATCTGCCGGAGCAGTAAGGGCAGTTGGAGTGGTTCCTGGTTCTGTGGCAAGTCGCAGCTTGCCATTCATGACCCTTATTGCACAACCACCAGGTTTTAACGCTGGAACCACTGCTTACATCATATGGGGACGATTCGCCATTCTTTGTTGGATGCCACTGAGCAGCAATCTCCGGATATAAGGCTGCCAGGCTCTTGTCCCTTTCAATGCGCCGGCTGTTCATTGGAATCCTCCCCGAAATGAAGGCCGGCAATGACACTGTCTGATAATGACGACATGGTACTTTGTCCGTCCTTATCTTCATCAGGAATACTTCCGTAGGTTGCCATATGCCGGGTGACAGCCCTGTTGATATCCATGACGTTCCTGATCTCAAGGGAAAGGCTTTGTGTATAAGCATCCAGATCAATCTCCTGATCTGCAATCCCCATTTTGGCCAGGACTGCTTTTCGTGAAGTCTCATCCGTTGTCTTCATCAGAAAAAGGACTTTCCTGGAGAGAAGCGTCTGCGTCCGGTTTAATGACTCCACCTTTTCTGACAAGGTTGTTATTTCAGCCTTCAGCTGCCTGTTCGTCACGTGCAACGAGTCGTTTTCACTGGTAAGGCTGGCGTTTTTGGCAAGTATCCGGTCGACAGTTTCTCTTGTGTCAGCGATCTGGCGGCGCTTTATATAATCCGGCTGATCCATAAACGCTTCTATCGTGGATGCCTTCAGGAGGACATTTCTTTTGACGCTTTCCGTCAGGCTCCGTGCCCGGTTAATCTCTTCCATACGCAGTGTACATGACTTTTTAATTAGTGTCTGCTTTCCGGTTCGAGAATCCATCTCCCGGATCGGGCGCATGAAATGATAGTCCCGGACGCCTTCTAGTCCCCTGATATTTAATGCCGCCCATGCTGCCAGCTCCGTAGCTTTGATCTTTCCTTTTTCCGTTTCCGCATATTTAACGACCGCCTCTAAAAGCAGGTCTTCGGGGAATTTCTGTGTTCTTGCCATTCGTTGTATTTCTCCTTTGCGCTGATATCGCAGCCCATCCGGTACCGGCTGGCATCGGTCTGGACTGACAGGAACAGTTCTTCCATAGATATGTCCTGCTTTTTGGCTTTCAAGGTACTGTTCATGAACTCAATGACGCGTTTTGCCCCGTCATCGGCCCGTTTCTTCTGTGCCTCCATGAAGTCTGACAGTTCCCGGTCCGAAGGCCGGTAGAACCGGCAGCCCATGCAGTCGGCAAGATGACCCTGCCTGGTGCAGTCATCAAGATTTTCAGGATCTGAAAGGTGCTTTTCGGACAGACACTGCGAATGTGCCCCGGCGGCAGCCAGCTCACCTTTTTCATACATTTCCTGTGCATATCTGCGCTCGTATTCCATCTTTTTCTGGAAACGGATCACGGAAGAAGCCCAGATCGTTTCAGAAATGTTTGTGTAATAACCAGAACTCGTATCGATGTGCACATGGTCTGCAAGCTGGCGGCAGATATCCTCGCCGGTATTCTGGAAGTACAGGTTGGCCATCGCAATCGGCCTGCTGTCGCCTGCCGTGACCTTCTCGAATTCCAGGATCCCGGCAGCGTATTTCGCAAACTCATAGCGGGGGCTGCCAATGATCCTCTCTTCCATGAACTCTGCCAGAAGGTGATTAAAGGCCTGAAGGGAGAGCATTCCATTGACCATAAGATCGCTGTACTCAAAAAGGAAACGACGGTCCTGGCCGGAAGTGACTGCTATGTATCTTTCAATCGTTGCGGCAACGGCATTATCCGGGATCTCATAGGTGAATTCCCTGTAGTCTCTGTCAACATCATAATAAACAGTGCGTTTCCCCTTCTTGAGCTTTGTCCTGCGTACGGTAAGGACGGCTTTCCCGTCATCAGTGCGGCGTATGCAGTCTTTCGGGGTCACAAGCATCTCGGTTGCCCGAAGAGGCAGGATAAAAGTGATATTTACCCAGAAATAGATGGGAAACCATTTCCGGAATGAAGCTTCGTCCGGATCACTACGGAAAAGGGTGTTGATCTCGTTCTCGATCACCAGATAGTTCATGACCGGAGAGAGGGTTCTTGGCCGTGTGCCTGCTTCCTTTTCCATAGCGATGCGGGAGAAGATGTCCCGGATCTGCTTATCCGGTGTATTGATAAACGCGAGGAATTCTTCAACAGCTGAAATACCGGATGCCTTCAGCCTGAACCCTTTTCCCGGGAAACCTTCCAAAAAGCTTTTGATGACATTCAGCCTGTCCCGGGATATCGTCTGATAAATATATACGCCGTTGCAATAGATGGCATAACACCGGAGCATGTTTTTCATCGTGCTGATGCTGATCCCGAATTCCCTTCCACAGTGTTTTTGATAAGCATCCGGGTCGATGGCGAAATTCATTCCGGAATGCCTGACCCCGGAATACCCCATCCACAGATCACTGTCAAAAGCGCCGGTGAGTTTCCCTTCCTTTACGAGCTCCTCATGGAGCCTGCGGCATTTCTCCAGGGTGCTGGTACTGTAAGTGTGGCTTTTGTAGATCACCACGTCATCTGTTTCAATTTTTCTCAGGAGGTTATTCATGAAGCACCTCCTCAAGCAGCTTTCTGGTGGAGGCCTTCTCTGCGCCGGACATTTCCCGGATTACATCGTTCAAAACATCCTGGAATGCAGGAATTATACACTTGCGTAAAGCGGCTTCATACTTTTTATCCCCGGTATGCCGTGCCTTTTCGGCGTAATCCCGGATGACCCTTACCAATGCAGGTACCCCTTCGCTTGTAAATACGTAATGCGGGCAAAGGTTTGCCAGGCACGATTCATAAAGGGGATGGTCACAGCACAGTCCCAATGCTTTCCGCTTGCAGTAGACACCCTCGTCTTTTGCCTTGCCCTGTCCCTGCCCGATGGCCAGCATCGCCCTTAACACCACCTGGGGCAGCCCTGTCTTGCCACAGGCCAGTTCTGCAGCCATTTCTTCTGAGGCAGCGAATACGCTGCCGGCTGATTCCAGTTCGTATGCGGACAGCGGAACCTGCGCCATCAGCCTTGACTGCTCCTCCGCTGTGAGTTTCCCGAAGGCATCAGGAAATGCTGCCAGAAGCGCATGGTACAGGGATACACCGAATACACCGCGCTGCATCATCATGTACAGGACAACTCCGGCACTTTCACCGGTCAGGCCATGGTCTTTCAGATAGGCAACCGTTGTATCAACGTTTGCGTGGCTGCGAGCATAAGAGGCTATGACATGGGAGACCAGCGTGGTATTACCGTCAGCCCGGGCAGCCTGCTCCATTCCCTGCAGATAGGATTTGTTCAGCCGCCTGGAAGAAAGGGCATGCATGCCAGTGATGGAAAAAATCCCGTCGCCAAAGAATTCCCGGCACGTGACCCAGTTCTTATACCTGGAAATGCGGCATGTTTTCATGTATCCGTCACCGGAAGCCAGATGGTGATACTCTGCAATCAATTCAAGCTTTCCAAAGAACGGACGCAATGCCGGCAAGATCGCGCTTCTCAGCTTACCCCGTCCTGTTTTTCCGGGAACGTTGAAGGCCATCTCAATCCGTCGGATGACATACAGAGCAATACTGTCATAAGTGCTGTCCGGGATGGATCCGCTTAAAATGTCTTTTTTAAGGGTCTCAGTATTTATCCCGAAAGGATTAGCGTCATCTTTCAGGTTTGGATAGACCCAGCGCTGGCAGATATCCGATGCCCGCCACCCGCATACATAGTGGCAGGCAAGGAAGAGCCACGTCTCTGCATAAATGGCGGTTTCCACAGCTTTTGCCGTTAATCCATGGTCTGTATCATAAGCTTCATTAAACAAAACCTTTGCGAGCCTGATAAAGTCTGCATATGGGTATGCCGCAACGGACGATTCCTCTGCCTTCTTCAGCTCAACGACATGGTAGGCAACATCTTCATGCGCTGCGGTATAGTTAAAAAAGTTCACCAACAGTTCCCTGGCCTTCCTCGTTCCGGCCGACTCAATCGCACCGAAAAGATCTTCATCGGTTGCCGTCCTGATATCCGGCATCTCGCATACGATCTGAAGGAATTCTGTCAATGAGGGTGTATAGATGTTTTCTTCATCTTTGATGGATGATATATACCGCTGAATATTTTCCCGAACAAATCTTCCTGTTTTTTTGTCGGCGAGTATCCGATCTGCTTTTTCATGCTCCGATAAACCAAAGTCCTCGAAAAACGGTCTGCTCTTATAATCCAGGAATGCAAGATCTGCTCTGGGAATGAAAAATTCATTTTTGCCAGATACAGTTAATAACAGTTGCTCCGATTCAACAACCGGAACGCCGAAGTAGTCATTGCGCTCGAGATAGTCGATGTATTTTGCCCGGTTTCGCGTCAGGCTTGAGTTAAATCTGTCCCCATCCTGCCAGGAAAGGTATTCCCGCAAGCTGATATACTGTTCCTTCTGTCTTTGAAGTTCATCCAGTACGCTTCGTGAGATCCGGCCATCTGTACAGTTTATTTTACCGGCACTGATCTGGCTCCTGAGCTTCTTTGCCGGGATACTGAGGTATTTTGAGGCAGTATTGACTGCCATGCCATCAGCAGGCTTGCGTTTCCCCATCAGGGCACCTCCTTCCCGATTGCTTCCAGGATCTGTTCCTGGAAGGTATAGGAGGTCTCCCTGAATAAACGGATCATGTCCGCATTCTCATGGATGTAGTCATTCATGGACTCCTGGCTGGAGTCTCCGCGCCATCTCATGATCTCCCCGCTGGTCAGCCCTGCTTTTGTGAGAAGGTACATGGTGAACCAGTGTCGGAACATATGGGCACCCGGATACTCGGCCTCATATGCATCGATAAAGGCGGCATTCTCCGCAAAAGTTCCCTGTTGCTCACAGGTGCTGTGCAGTGCAGGCAAAAACCTTTGATAAAAGAGGGATTTCACCCTCTCGGTATAGGTTTTTACCGTCATAGGAGATCCCTGGCGGTTCACAAAAACCGGAGAATCCTTGTCTGTCGGGCAGCCCCTCGCGGCCATGGAAACTGTATGATCATCAAGAAGGGTAATGACCGCATGCACAAAGTCAGGATATACGCGTTGTTTCCGGTACTTTTTTATGCTTCCGGGATCTGTACGGCCATCCCATCCTTTGAAGAACGGGGCATCATCGGTAAGGTCAATCTCAACTCCTGAGACAATGCCAAAACCTCTGCAGATCGTTCTGACCGCGCCAAAACTTACATTTACGACTTCACCTTCACGGAGTCCGGCATAGGCTCCCAGAGCGATCCCCAGGGCAATGTCAGGTTCATACTTCTTTGCCTCATACAGAAGGAGATCCAGGTAGCCGTCCACAAGGATCCGGTTTTTCTTATGGGTGGTCCTCGGGGCTTTCAGATGGAGTGAGGTCGGATAGACCATCGCAACCTTCCGATGGCTCTGCCCATCCCGCAAAACAACGGCAGTTCGCAGTTCGGTGCCGGTGTAACGGAAGGGGAGACTGTCTTGGTTATACTCATGATACAGCACCAGAAAATCCGTCAGGTAATCCCTGTAACGGAGCCAGGTATCTTTGTTATACTCCTCCCCGTCCTGTTTCCTGCGGGAGGACTTCAGGAAATCCCTTATGGTATCCAGGGAGCACTCATGCAGTGACCGGATATCCGTCTCCCAGAGAAGGTAGTTCAGGAAATGACATACCGCATAGGCTCTCGCTTCGAGCGTCTTCCCATCCAGCAGCTGGCTCTTTGCCAGATGGCATAGATAACGCTCCAGCCCGGTGTAGCAGATGGGAATGTCGGTGGCCTCTTCATAGAGTACGATGCAGGGATACAGCTCCTTTTCCCCGCTTTCCCCTGTGATCTGCACAGACCGGTTCCTGAAAATACAGTCCCTTCTGATCTCGCCGGGTGGCTTCCCCGGCATTCGTATTACGTTGCTCATAGATGATATACCTCCTGTCAAAAATCGACGTTATAAAACGTCGACGACAAGGATATCGTCTATTTCTTGAAGCATCAACGTAATCTTATAATCCCCTGTTCTTACTGGTATCTGTACTATTATCTATAACGTAGAATATTTTTCTGTTTCGTCCCGCCGTGGGGCCAGGCCGAGGAGGGAAGGATTCGATACGCGGCGGCAGGCATGGCAGTCACCTCCTTTGAAGCTGCACGAATAGGGAACGTATGTTCTTTGAGTAGGGAAAAAATATATAAGCAGAGAGTATCACTGCTCATATATTTCCATAACTAAATTGTGAAATGAACTTCCAGCCGGCAGGAGCAAATTCCGCTGATGCCGTATTTATCTCCGCGCACAATACCGGAAACGCCCGGTTCAGGGAATATCCGCGCCGATGGTTCCGGCATAATCAATCTGTTTCAGGCAGTCGCTCCGCGCCGGACAGGGGGAGCTTCTGTCCAGCAGGCTGCGGCTGACCAGCATGCGCCATTTGAAATCCAGGATTTCCGGCGGGACATGCAGGCGGCTGGCGGCATGCTGGAAGGTATCGCTTTCCTGCAGGACCATCAGGGTCTCATCCGTATCCAGCAGGTATTCAGCCACAAAACTGTTGGCTTCATTTTCCAGAGCGGATGTGAGGCTGTAGGCAAAGCCGCTGTCATGAAAAGTGCATACGGAGGCATCCATATGGCCCAGCCAGTAGTGGCCGATCTCATGAAACAGGATGATATCCTGCAGCAGGGCGGAAAGGTCACTGTTGACAACGATGGTATAGCATCGGGCACTGCGCTGGATAAATCCTTTGATGGAATTTCTGGCGGTACCGAGCGGCAGCCGCAGGATCTGCAGGTCCAGC
>OCTW011594130.1_pt1 | contig 10562 bp, 11 predicted proteins | sample 1539671 | NCBI WGS metagenome assembly OCTW01 (sample SAMN02144230, study PRJEB22623) | gut metagenome | biome: sheep rumen | host: Ovis aries | place: New Zealand
CTCAAGCGGACGGTCGAGGGCGGACTTTTCCGCCCCAGCGGCATCGCATACGCGGAGGCAGACCGGCTGACCTTTTCGCGCAGCGCGCAGAACACGCTCAACCTCTGCATAGTGGAAGCGACCATGGCCGGAGCGGACAAGATATTCTCGACGCACCTCCTGCTCGCGGTCGCCGGCTCCTCGGGCAGCATCAGCCTTGGCTACCTCAAGGCGATGGGGATAGGCCACGCCGCGCTTTCGGACTACATGAAAAAGAACGACCTTCTCCGTGCGCGGAAACTCGAACCCGAAAATGAAGCCGCCTCGCAGCGGCCTGTCAGCATCCTGCGCATCATCGGATCTCCCGACAAGATAGTCAGCTAATTTTTACTATCTTTGCACCCATGGCATCACGCGACAAGATTCCCGACTTCCTTACTGGGCGGCATCAGCTGGCCTCGACAGTCGTGTTCGCGGTGCTGTTCTCACTGGTCTTCATCCTGATGATCTCTCCCTACCTGCGCTTCGTGTGGTTCTCGCTCGGATTCTCCAATCCCGCGACCTACCTCACCATAGGCTACATGGTGCTCGTGGTCGTTATCCTGGGGACCTCGAAAAGGCTGATGTTCGTCTGGTCCAAGAAACACCAGCTGACCTATGCCGGTTACATATTGTGGTGCGCCGGGGAGGGCGTTCTCGCTTCGATAGCTTACGCCGGTCTGACCAGTTACGGAATCGCCTCCGGCAACATCTCGTTCGAAGAGGATATAACGTTTTTCAGGCTCTTCATTTCGGCCCTCTGGTTCTGCTTCCTGAGTCTCGGCGTCCCCTACCTTATTGCGGCGCTCTACTACGCTCTCGAAGACCGCGACAACACCATCAGGGTCATGAGTTTCAACTCCATTGCCACCGACGAAGCTCCTGTACCCTCCAAAGACGAGCGTATAACCCTTTACGACAATTCCGGTTCGCTCAAGCTCGTTGTGAGCCTTGCCAACCTCTACTACATAGAATCCGACGACAACTACATAAAAGTCTGGTACCAGGATGCTTCCGGAGCGCTTAAGCAATATATGCTGCGTTGCCGTCTCAAGACCATTGAGGAAAGTTTCACGGGCAGCGGCCTGATGCGCTGCCACCGCAAATACATTGTGAATTTCAACAAGGTGGAGGCCCTTACCCGGGTCAAAGACTCGTATGTAATCGATCTCGGGCTCGAAAACACCGATCCCATCCCCGTGTCCAAAACCTACGAAGAGGGCATTCTCACCCGCTTCAATTCCAGAACTTAAACGCTTATGTGGCAAAGAGTACAGACACTTTACTTCTTTCTGGCGGCCGCACTTTCGGCCGTTCTTCTGTTTGGAGATTTCGCCCGTGTACCGGGCTCGGAAGACGCTCTTAAATACACAGAATATCTCCCCTACGCCATCCTCGCCGGCATCGCCGCGCTTGCAACCCTGATTGCCGCCTTCGGCTGGAAGAACCGCAGCCTGCAGATCAGGCTCGGAGGCGGCTCGGCGGTAGTCCTTCTGGCCCTTCAGGTCTGGCTGGTGGCAGGCTATTTCAAGCTCCCGCAGGAGTATGTGGTCAGGTGGACCGCGGTGCTTCCTTTCGTCGCGCTCGTGCTCGACATCCTCGCCATGAGGGGCGTCTACGCCGACGAGCTGCTAGTCAGGAGTTCCTCGCGCCTGCGCTCATCCAAACGCAAAAACAAATAACACAATACAGCCATGAAGATTGCAGAATCTGAACTGATAATCAACGGAGACGGATCCGCATTCCACATCCACATCCGTCCCGACCAGCTTGCCGACCGAGTCATCCTCGTGGGCGACCCCGGGCGCGTCGCAATGTTCAAGCCCCTTATGGACTCGATCGAGTGCGAGGGTCAGTCGCGCGAATTCGCTTGGATCACCGGAACTAAAAAAGGCACAAGGATCACCGTGCTCTCACACGGCATCGGTCCCGACAACATCGATATCGTGATGACGGAGCTCGACGCCCTCGCCAACATCGACTTCGAAACCCGCGAGGTCAAGCCCGAACACAAAACCCTGTATATCACCCGTCTGGGCACATGCGGTGCCATCCAGCCCGAGATTCCGCTCGGCTCCTTCATCCTCTCCCACTACTCAGTGGGCTTCGACGGCGTGATGAACTGGTATGCCAACCGTCAGAACATCACCGACAGCGCGATGGAAGAGTCGTTCATGAAGCACATGAAGTGGCCGTCGGTACTGCCCACCCCCTACTTCGTCCATGCATCCCAGAAGATGATCGACCACTACGCAGACTCCACCGTTCGCGGCATGACGATCGCGGCTCCCGGCTTCTACGGCCCGCAGGGACGCGTAGTGAGGCAGCAGCTCGCCATGCCCACCATGCTCGAAGACATCGAAAGCTGGCGCTACGGCGACTGGAAGATCACCAATTTCGAGATGGAAGGCTCGGTGCTCGCCGGCATGGCCCGTCAGCTCGGCCACGAAGCCGTCACGGTCTGCTGCGCCATCGCCCACCGCTACCTCAAGGACGCCAATACAGACTACAAGCCGCGCGTCGCGCAGCTCGTTCAGCTGGTACTTGACAAAATGGTGGATCTTAAATAGAAAAAGCGGGTTTCAGACCCGCTTTTTTTAATCTCCGGCTTCCTTCAGTCTTTCTGCGTTTTCCGCAATCTGCAACTGATCGATACACTCCTGGATATCTCCGTCCATGAAGACGGGGAGGTTGTACATGCTCCAGTTGATACGGTGGTCGGTCACACGGCCCTGGGGGTAGTTGTAGGTGCGGATCTTGGCGCTGCGGTCGCCGGTCGAAACCATGGTCTTGCGCTTGCTGGCGATCTCGTCAAGATACTTCTGATGCTCGAGATTGTAGAGTCGCGAACGGAGCTCCTCAAAGGCGCGCTCCTTGTTTTTGATCTGTGAGCGCTCCTCCTGACACTGGACCACAAGTCCCGTAGGAATATGGGTAAGGCGCACTGCGGAGTAAGTAGTGTTGACGCCCTGTCCGCCGGGACCCGAAGCGCAGAAAAGGTCGAGCCTGATGTCTTCCCACTTGAGGTCCACATCGAACTCGCCGGCCTCGGGGAACACTGCCACCGATGCGGCCGAAGTCTGGATGCGGCCCTGAGTCTCGGTCTGAGGCACGCGCTGGACGCGGTGTACGCCCGACTCATATTTCATGACGCCATATACGCCTTCGGTATTGGAGCTGAGCTTGAAAACTATCTGCTTGTATCCGCCTGAGGTGCCGGGAGCCTGGTCAGTAATCTCGAGCTTCCACCCGCGCGACTCAGCAAAGTGTTGATACATACGGAAAAGGTCTCCTGCAAAGATAGCGGCTTCGTCGCCACCTGCGCCTCCGCGGATCTCGACGATCGCGTTCTTGGAGTCGTCGGGGTCGGCAGGAATCAGCAGAAGCTTGATGTTCGCCTCCATTTCAGGGATTTTCGGTTCGAGCTCCGCAATCTCTTCGCGGGCCATCTCACGCAGGTCCTCATCCTTCTCATTGAGGAGGATGTCCTTCGCAGATGCGAGGTTGTCAAGGGTCTTCTTGTATTCGAGACCGGCCTTGATGATAGGCTCCAGCTCCTTGTAGTCTTTGTTGAGCTGGACGAACTTCTTCATATCCGCCATCGCCTCGGGGCTTGCGAGCTGCTCCTGAAGGGCAGTGAATTTCTCCTGAAGCGAAAGTACCTTTTCGAGTAGTGTATTCTGAGCCATTTTTGTAAATTTGCGCTGCAAAGTTAACAATTATTCCAATGCATACAAGGGAAGAGAAGCTGTCGGCCTTCGGAGAATTGCTCGACATTATGGACAGACTGAGGGAAGAATGCCCGTGGAACGCCGCCCAGACGATGGAGACCATCCGTCCGATGACGGAAGAAGAAGTCTATGAACTCAGCGATGCCATCATCAAGGGGAACTCCGACGAAACCTGCAAGGAAATCGGCGACCTTCTCTACCACATGGTGTTCTACGCCAGGATAGCCGAGGAGGCCGGCAAGTTCGACATCGCCGACAGCCTCCGGAAGATATGCGACAAGATGGTTTTCCGCCACCCCCATGTCTTCGGCGACAAAGCCGGCCAGCCTACTTCCGCCAAAGAAATTGCCGACACCTGGGAACTCGTCAAGGCGAAGGAAAAGGGCGGCAACAAGACCGTGCTCGGCGGCATCCCCGACTCGATGCCGGCTCTTCTCAAGGCTCTGTCGATGCAGGAAAAGGCCCGCGGCTGCGGCTTCGACTGGGAGCAGAAAGAGCAGGTGCTCGACAAGGTCCACGAAGAACTGGACGAGGTGTGTGAGGCAGCCCGCGAAGGTGAGCGCGACCACATCGAAGAAGAATTCGGAGACCTTATGTTCTCCGTCATCAATGCATGCCGGCTCTACGGCATCGACCCCGAGGTAGCTCTTGGGCGCACCTGCAGCAAATTCCGCAGGCGCTTTACCTATCTCGAATCGAAAACCCTCAAGGCGGGGCGCAAGCTCACGGACATGACCCTCGCCGAGATGGATGCCATCTGGGACGAGGCCAAGGCTCAGGGCCTGTAGCCCCTATTTGAAGAAAGTGAAATGCACCCTTCCGTACTCCTTCTCCTTGAAGAAGTGCGGATGCTCCCTGAATGAGTGCTCCCCGCCGTGCTCGAGAATGAAATAGCAGTCGGGGTGGAGGATGTCAGCAGCAAACACCTTATCCGGAATGGTCTCCAGCCCCTCAAGGGCATAGGGCGGATCGGCGAATACTATGTCGAACTTTTCGTGACACACAGTAAGGAAGTCGAAGACATTGTCGCGGACCATCGTAACGTTGCCCAGGCCCAGCCTTTGGGCTTCGCGTTTGATAAACGAAGCGTTTTCCCGGGCCATCTCCACGCACCATACCCTGCCTACGCCTCTCGAACCGAATTCGAACGAGACTGCGCCCGTACCCCCGAAAAGGTCGAGCACCTTGAGATCTTCAAACTCGTATTCGTTGTCGAGGATATTGAAAAGGGCCTCCCTGGCGAAGTCGGTAGTCGGCCTGGCCTTGTAGCCTGCCGGAGGGAGGATGGTCTTGCCTTTAAGGGCGCCGCCGATTATTCTCATAGCGATTCGACCGCCTTGAAGTAGCGGTAGAGCGACATCTTGTCTTCGGGGCTCACCTTGGAGCGGAGACAGATGGTCGAGATCTCGGGATTGAGCTGGAGCGACTTCAGGGCAAGGAAGATGTAGTACTCCGCGGTAGTGAAGTCGGCCGCCTTGTATGTGTTTGCCAAAAGAAGAGTCCTGCCCTGGGCTATCGCGAGGCACAGCTCGCCTTCTTCCCAGGAGCAAAGGATTTTGTTGTAGTCAGGGCATTCGTGGAGTTCGCGAAGGATGCCGAGCATGCGCGGATCGGCTTCTCCTTCCTGGGCCCAGACAAAATATGCGTTGTACTCGGGGATGAGCTCCGAGCGGACCGTGGCACCCTGGGGCAAATCGACAACCTGCGCGAGATAGTCTCCCGCGCAGGCTGCGTCGAAAAAGTCAGAAGGTACTAAGGTACACTTCATTATTACTCCCAGTTACCGGCGTTGTTGTTAGGCGCGGTGATGCTGCCCACCTGCAGGCCTTCGTACTTGTTGCTGTTGCGACGCTCGGCGTCGAGGTTGATCCTGAGCTGGTTGTCCATGCCGTAAAGGAGCTTCTTGTAGGGCATGCGGGCCTCGAACAGAGGGACATTGACGCCGGAAACCTTCTTGACGATGGCTTCCATCTCGACTTTCTGACCTCCGGAGAACGGGATGGTCTTGAGGGAATCGGCGACGAAACCTGCACGGTTGTTGAAGAGGGTGTCCCTTACAGGAATCTTGTTGTCGATCGAGAAGACGAGATTCTTGTCGCCGTCCTGATAGAGCGAATAGAGATAGCGGTTGAGGTTGGCTCCGCGCAGCCAGTAACGCTGCTGCTTGATGGCTTTGGTGTGGGCCATGGCGAGAGAGTCATCCTTCGAGCCGATCTGCATGCGGACGGTGATTTCGCCGTTTTTGTAGAAGTCGACCAGAGAATCGATGTCGGAGACATACTTGCCGTTGACGCTCTTGAAGGCGTCCTGGAGGGTACGGATATCCTTGAGACGTTCGATACCGACTTTCTCGCGAAGGTCCTTTTCTTTATTGAAGCGGACGGGCTGAGAGATGCTGTCGACAAGAAGATAACCGAGGAAAATGATACCCAGAGGGAGAAGCACATACACGACGATGGCGTTGACAATCTTGTTCTGGGTAAACTTAAGCAAGTCGAATTTTGCCATTTCTATATCTTTTTATTTTTGTTTCAACTAGTCGGACAAAGTTAGAAAAATCATTTATTAAATGCAATAATCTTACTAAATTTGCCCCGATGGACCAAGCAGAGAAAATACGGCTTTTGGACAGTCTGATCGACTCTTCGGGCTCGATCGTGATCTCCACGCACACTCACCCCGACGGTGATGCGCTGGGCAGCAGTTGCGCAGTGTATCACTATCTTAGGGAGTGCCGCGGGAAGTCGGATGTTGCGCTTGTGTGCGAACAGCCCCCTGCTACCATCGCCTTCATCGCAGACGGTGTACCCGTAAGCGGAGCGGAGGCTATTGAAAGGGCCGACCTTATAATCTGCACTGACTACAACGGCCTGAAGCGCGCCGGATTCGCCGAGCAGGCCCTTCGCGGCAGTACCGCCCGAAAGGTGCTGATCGACCACCATCTCTCCCCCTGCGAGAGCGAGTTCGACCTCGTGTTCAGCCGGCCGGAAGTCTCCTCGGCGAGCGAGATGGTCTACGAAGTGCTGCGGCAGCTGCCGGAGGTTGGCGGCCACACAGAGAGGCTGCCGATTGGAGCGCTTCGCTGCATGATGGCCGGAATGACGACCGACACCAACAACTTCGCCAACTCGATATACCCTTCCACCCTCGCGATGGCGGCAGACCTTATCGCCTGCGGAGTAGACCGCGATGCTATCGTCGCCGAGCTCTATAACCGCTACCGTCCCAACCGCGTGAAAGCGATCAGCCATATCCTGAGCGAACATCTTGTGATTAGGGAAGACGGCCTTGCCGTTATCGTGGTGAGCGCCGGACTATGGCACAAATTTGGCTTGGAGGAGGGCGAGCTCGAGGGCATGGTCAACATCCCGCTGACCATCGACAGCGTGAAAGTGTGCCTGTACCTTCGCGAAAGCGAGGAAGCGCCCGAAATGAGGGCGTCCATCCGCTCGAAGAGAGGGTGGTCGGCGGCTCAGATTGCAGCGCGCTACTTCCATGGCGGAGGGCACGAGCAGGCTGCCGGAGGCAAGCTGCTGATCCCCGACGACATCGCCGATGCCTCGAAGGCCCTTGATTTTGCACTTAAGATTGAAATATGAAGAGTAATATAATAATACGGATGGCAGCAGTGGCGCTTCTTCTCGCAGGATGCGCCCAGACCCCGTCCACCAACTACGGAGAACTCGCAGAAATGGAGTTCGACGCATGGGTTTCGGTCAACAAGCAGGCCGGCTGGCAGCAGACAGAGCTCGGTTCGTGGGTTACGGAGATTACCGACGATGTATCCCGCACCCCCGCCGGCAGCAAGGATGAATTCCCCTATATCAGTGTTTCCTATACGGTCAGCACCCTCTCCGGGACTGTCAACACCACTACCGACCGCTCCACCGCCCAGAAGATCGGCACCTATGTCCAGAAGAACTACTACGGCCCGCAGGTGCTCTACCGCGGTGCAAACGGCATTTATGCCGGGCTTGAGGAGATCGTGAACTCCCTTCACGAAGGAGGGCATGCCCGCGTGATCATCCCCGGATGGCTTCTGACCAACGACCGCTTCGCGACAAAGGAGAAATATCTTGCAAACATGACGGAGGCTGTCTCCGCGCTCGTCTACGACTTCACGCTCGAAGAGCTTATTTCGGACATCGATGAGTGGGATCTTTCGAGGGTGAAGGCCGCTCTTCCCGCCGGAGCCGACTCGCTCACAACCGGCGTCTATTACGTCTGTGAGACTCCCTCTGACAGCGACACCCAGTTTGAAAGCGGCGACAAGGTCTACGTAAACTATATCTGCCGCAGACTCCCCGACGGTTATGCCGTGGACACCAACATCGCAGACACAGCCAAGGTCTACGGCCTCTACAGCAGCTCCAGGTCCTACTCTCCCCTGCTGATCAACTGGGCTTCCAGCGCAAGCGAGCTTACCATGACAACCAGCGAATCTTCCATGATCGGAGGTTTCTCGGCAGCCATATTCAACATGCATCTGCACGAAAAAGGCCGCGCGTTCATGACTTCAGCCCAAGCCTACAAGGCCAATGGCTCCGGAAGCACTATCCCGGGCTACTGCCCCCTCATCTACGATCTTGAAATAGTCGACACCCCCAACTGATGGCCATACAAGGAGCGGCGCCCACCGAACTGGGCACTGAAAGGATTGGCACGCTGCTGAGAAAGTACGCCGTGCCCGGAATCATAGCGATGGTAGCCTCGTCGCTATACAATATGGTCGACAGCATCTTCATCGGCCATATCCCCCATGTGGGAGCATACGCCATCTCCGGTCTTGCAGTCACCTTCCCGCTGATGAACCTCGGTACGGCGCTCGGCACTCTGGTGGGCGTAGGAGGCCAGACCATGGTCTCGGTACTGCTTGGGCGGCGCGACTACGAAGGGGCCCAGAAAGTGCTCGGCAACGTGGTGAGCCTCAACACCATACTCGGTATTCTGTTCTCCGTCGTCTGTCTGCTTTACCTCGATCCCATACTTTACTTTTTCGGAGCATCGGAAAATACCCTGCCCTTCGCCAGAGAGTACATGAGGATCATCCTGCTGGGCAATGTGTTCTCACACCTCTATTTCGGCCTCAACGGCATCATCAGGGCCAGCGGCAATCCGAAGACGGCGATGGGTCTGACCATCTTTACGGTCACATCCAATGCCATCCTCGACCCCATCTTCATCTACGTGCTCGACATGGGAATCAAGGGCGCGGCCATAGCAACGGTACTCTGCCAGTTGATGGCCCTCGCCTATACCTTCAAGTTCTTCGCCGACAAGAAGAACTTCCTGCATTTCGGCAGGCGGGTATTCCAGCTCGACTGGAAGATAGCCCGCGCATCTCTGTCGATCGGAATGGGGCCGTTCCTGATGCACTGCGCTTCCTGCGTAGTCTCGATCTTCATCAATCAGCAGCTGCGCAAGTACGGCGGCGACCTCTCCATCGGAGCCTACGGCATCGCCAACCGCATCACCTTCATGTTCCTCATGATCAATCTGGGGTTCAACCAGGGTATGCAGCCTATCGCAAGCTTCAACTACGGCGCAAGGCTGTACACGCGAGTCAAGGAAGTCTTCTGGCTTACGGCGAAATGGATGTGCCTCATGAGCGTCATCTGCTTCCTGGTTTCAGAGCTCCTTACTACACCTTCAGTCAGATTGTTCACCTCCGATCCCGAGATGATCGCCAAGGCTGACAACGCACTGCGACTGATGAATATAATGGTATGGTCAGTCGGATTCGGAATGGTCTCGGGCAACTTTTTCCAGAGCCTGGGCATGGTCAGGACCAGCATCTTCCTGTCGCTCACCCGCCAGCTCCTGTTCCTCGTGCCCCTGGTGTATATGCTTCCGCTCTGGCTAGGAGAGAACGGGGTATGGCTTTCTTTCCCTATTTCTGATTTCCTGTCGGTAGCCTGCGCCGCCATCTTCATCGTCAGGCTCTTCCGCAAGTTAGACCGTCTGAAGGACGGTGACGACCCGGGGATTCTGGGAAGCGCAGTGTAAACTTTTCACAACCCTGATATTATGGTCAGTATCCTGATGAGGATACCGGCAAGCCTGTCCGTCAGGCTCACCAGTAACGAGGGGGAGCCCAGCAGAAGGGTCAGTATCGCGACCGGCAGCAACAGTTCGCAGACTGGCATTGCCAGCATATTCGTCAGCAGAAAATAGTGCGGGAGGCTTCCGAAACGCAACCACACCAGTGGCGCCGTGGTCAGCTGGCAGCTGAGCGCAAGCGCCATCGCTTTCCAGATGGCCCGAATCGGGTCGAAACGGTAGGACAGTGCCGTCGAGGGGTACCAGGCCTCCAGGCGGGGGGCGACGAACACTATCCCAATCATTGCGAGGTAGGACAGCTGGAAGGCGAGGGACCCGATGGCGCGCGGATCGAAGGAGAGTTGGACGGTGGCGGCGATGCACAGGCGGTCTGCCGGAGTGCTCATGCGGTGTGGGCTGTGGGCTGCGACCTGCCCCAAGACGACGAACAGAAAGGCCCGGACGAGCGAGGGGGAGGCCCCGCATGCGAGCGTGTAGGCAAGGCAGAAGAGCACGAGCAGGGCCGAACGCACAATCCCTGCGGGGCGCGACTTCCCGAGAAGCATCAGCAGGAAGCGCACACACATCGCGACTATCCCCAGATGGAGGCCCGAGAGCGCCAGAAGGTGGGAGGCGCCGCTGCTGCGGAAGGCTGCGACGGTCCCGCGGTCGAGTCCCGACCGGTCGCCCGTCATCAGCGCGCGCAGCAGCGGCGCCGTCTTCGCGCAGTCGAAGCCGGCTTGGTCGATCACCCTCCCGAGCCACTCCGAAAGC
>OCTW011593764.1_pt1 | contig 10560 bp, 6 predicted proteins | sample 1539671 | NCBI WGS metagenome assembly OCTW01 (sample SAMN02144230, study PRJEB22623) | gut metagenome | biome: sheep rumen | host: Ovis aries | place: New Zealand
CGTAGTTGGCAACCCAGCAAAAGTCATAAGAAAAAGATTTGATGATGAAATGATTGAATTATTAGAAAAACTTCAGTGGTGGAATCTATCGATTAGTAAAATACAAAAGATTATTCCTCTACTTTCTAATAGCGATATCAAGTATGCAAAAGAAGAAATCAAACGTATCATCAATGAGAATGCATAAATTTAAAAGTATCATGTGGTATACAGATTTAATTTCCACTCTTAATATTGGTATCGCTTGATATAAAGAATGACAAAAGATAAGAGCACGGCTAACGAGATAATTATCAGCCGTTTTTCTTTATTTAGGGCCCTTCGGATTTATTTCCAACCAATTTGAACTACAGAATCATCTTTTTCAAAGGCCCGTTTCTTTTCCAAGCGGAACTAAGTTCGGGCAGCGGCTATTCAGACGCAATTCCTTCGTAAGGCGCTCGCGAAGCAATCTTTAGGATATTTGGGACGCTCGCTAAAGTTACCGCAAGAAGAGAGACAACGATAACGGACAATATCGCGACTAAGCCAAATGGGAACATCGGTATCGAAAGAGCGACTAGGCTCAAGAAAGCCTCGTTAATCGCAGAAATGACGAAATAGGAAGAAACAAGGGACGCTGCAGCGGAAAATACTCCAATGACAAGGGACTCCGTAAGATAAATCCACGCGACGTCGCCCTTCGAAGCACCCATGGAGTGCAGCATCGATTAACGTATTCCCTCGAAGGGGAACAGGCATCATCAGGCAATCGGTTTTTGAACCATTGCCTATTTTTTGTCTGACCATCAAGCACCCTATTTTCAATCGCGTTCTGCTAAGCCAATTAACGTCAATCCGTTGGGTGCATGCATATGAATTTGTGCCCAAAGCTTGCTGTTCTGCCCATCGAAAAAAACACCCCCTATTGCTAGAAGGTGTTTGATAGGCATATTTCCGAAGCGAGGCTTATTCGCCGAACTTCTTGATCGCAGCCCAGCGATCTTGCGCGTACTTCTCGCACTTGGTGAGGAGCTCTTCGGCGTGCTCGGGATTGACGATCGGGAGCTGGCTGAAGCGGGTCTCCTGCATGATGAAGTCGCGGAGTTTGCCGAAGTCGGGCTCGGGGCAGTCGATCTGCAGCGGGTTCTTTCCTTCGGCCTTGAGGCGAGGATCGTAGCGGAAGGTGGTGAAGTATCCGCATTCGACCGCCTGCTTCTCTTCGCGGATCGAGTTCACGAGGCCGCCCTTGATGTGCTGCTCGGCGCAGGGGCAGTAGCAGATGACGAGGGACGGTCCGTCATAGGATTCGGCTTCGCGGAGGGCCTGGATGGCTTTGGCGGGGTTGGAGCCAAGGGCGATCTGGGCAACGTAGGCGTGTCCATAGGCCATCGCCATGAGGGCGAGGTTCTTCTTGGCTTCCTTCTTGCCGGAAGCGGTGAATTTGTTGATGGAGCCGGTCTGGGAGGACTTGGAAGCCTGTCCACCGGTATTGGAATAGACCTCGGTGTCGAGGACGAGGATGTTGACGTCGGCTTCGTTGGCGAGGACGTGGTCGACTCCGCCGTAGCCGATATCGTAGCTCCAGCCGTCGCCGCCGATGATCCAGACGGACTTGTCGACGAGGTCGCGCTCATAGTTCAGGAGGTCCTTGACCGCTTCGTTCTTGCTGGCTTTGACTAGGGCAACAAGCTCAGGGACGAGGCCCTTGATGAAGTCGCGGTTCTTGACGTTAGCGAGATATTCGGCGATCTTGGCCTTGAGTTCAGGTTCAACGTCATCAGCAGCTTTCGCGGCGTTCATGACGTCGGCGATCTTGGCGAGTTTCGCGTCGGTCGCGATCCTCATGCCGAAGCCGTATTCGGCGTTGTCCTCGAAGAGGGAGTTCGCCCAAGCGGGGCCATCCTTGCCGTTATCGTTGACGAACGGGGTAAGCGGGGTGGAGCCGCAGTAGATGGAAGAGCAGCCAGTCGCATTGGCAACGAGCATGTCCTTGCCGAAGAGCTGGGAGACGATGCGGTAATACGGAGCTTCGCCGCAGCCAGCGCAGGCGCCGGAGACTTCCATGTAGGGCTTGCGGAAGCCAAGTCCCTTGACGGAGTTCGCCATCGCGGCGGGGAGCTCGTCGAGCTTCTCGGAGCAATGGGCATAGAGGTAATCAGCACCCTTCTGCTGCTCGCGCTGCGAGTGGGTGTCGACCATCTTAAGGGCGTAGTTGTCGGTGCCTTTGGCTTTGGCGGTCTTGTTCGCCATGCACTCGGCGACGCAGAGTCCGCAGCCAATGCAGTTCTCGGTGGAGACCTGGACGCGGAACTTCAAGGTCTTGTCCTTGGTTCCGAGGGCCGGTTTGACGCCGTTCTTAACGACTTCAGGGGCGCCAGCGAGCTCTTCCTCGTTGATGAGGTAGGAGCGGATGGTGGCGTGGGGGCAGACGAAGGCGCACTGGTTGCACTGGATGCAGGCCGCGGGGTTCCATAGCGGGACGCGGTCGGCGATGGCCCTCTTCTGGCGGAAGGTGATGTTCTCATTCATCGTGCCATCGAGGAGCTCGTGCTTCGTGAAGGCCGAGGTCGGGAGTTCATCGCCATCGAGGCGGTCGATCACATCGACATATTCGTCATAGTAGGTGTCGCCGGTATCGGAAGTCGCAACCTTGTTGAAGGGAAGCTCAATCCACTTCGGGTCGACCGGCACTTCGCGGAGTCCCGCCGGGCCGGCGTCGATCGCGTTGTAGTTCTTCTGGACGACGTCCGCGCCTTTGGCGGCGTAGGTCTTCTCGACGAACTTCTTCATCCACTTCTCGGCATCCTCGTACTTCATGATCTGCGGGGAGAGCTTGAAGAAGGCGGCCTGGAGGGTGGTGTTGGTGTGACGGCCCATGCCGCATTCGGCGGCGAGCTTGTTGGCGTCGATGACGTAGAACTTAGCATGCTTCTTGGCGAGGAGGTGCTTCATGCGGTTCGGCATGGAGGCGATGAGAACCTCGTCGGACATGTTGGTGTTGAGGAGGAAGGTTCCGCCCTCTTTCAGGTTCGCGATGATGTCGAACTTGAAGATATAGGTGTCAAGGGAGCAGGAGATGAAGTCCGCGTTCTTGACGTAATATTCGCTGCGGATCGGCTCTTTGCCGAAGCGGAGGTGGGACCTCGTGGTTCCGCCGGCTTTGCGGGAGTCGTACTGGAAATAGGCCTGAGCATATTGTCCGGTCGCGTCGCCGATGATCTTGATCGAGCTCTTGTTCGCGGAAACGGTGCCGTCGGAGCCAAGGCCATAGAACAAGCAGGAGGTATAGTTGCCAGGGACCTGGAAGTTGTCGTCGACGGGGATCGAGAGATGGGTCACATCGTCTTTGATGCCGACGGTGAAGCCATTCCAATGATCCTTGGCATCGAGGAAGTCATAGACCGCCTTGACGTCTTTGGGCTGGGTATCCTTGGAGGAAAGGCCATAGCGTCCACCGATGACTTCGATGTCGCCACGTCCTTCTGCGTGGAGGGCGGCGAGGACGTCGAGATAAAGCGGCTCGCCCATCGCGCCGGTCTCTTTGGTGCGATCGAGGACCGCAATCTTCTTGACCGAGGCGGGGATTGCCTTGGAGAGCAATTTGGAGGAGAAAGGACGATAGAGGTGAACCCTCACAAGGCCGACCTTCTCGCCGTTAGCGCGCAGCGCATCGACGACCTCAGTCGCGGTCTCGGTGACCGAGCCCATCGCGACGATGACCTTGGTGGCATCGGGATCGCCATAATAGACGAACGGGGCATATTCGCGGCCAGAGAGCCTCGAAGCTTCCTTGAAGTACTTCTCGGCGACTTCGACGACCTTGTCGAAGTGGGCGTTCTGGGCTTCGCGAGCCTGGAAATAGATGTCGTCGTTCTCGGCGCCGCCGCGGGTGACGGCATGGGTGTGCGGGTTGAGGGCACGGGCGCGGAATTCCTCGACCTTGTCCATCGGGAGGAGCTTCTTCCACTCCTCATCGTCGATGAATTCAACGTTCTGGACCTCGTGGGAGGTGCGGAAGCCATCGAAGAAGTGAAGGACAGGGGCCTGGGAGTCGATCGCGACGAGGTGAGCGACAGGGGCGAGATCAGCGATTTCCTGGACGGAGTTCGAGCAGATCATGGTGATGCCGGTCTGACGGACGGCATAGATGTCCTGATGGTCGCCGAAGATCGAGAGGGCGCGGGTCGCAAGGGACCTTGCGGAAACGTGGAGAACCGCAGGGAGCAATTCGCCGACCCACTTGTAGATGTTCGGGATCATGAGGAGCAGACCCTGGGAGGCGGTGTAGGTCGTGGCGAGCGCGCCGCCCTGGAGGGCGCCGTGGACTGCGCCGGCAGCACCGGCTTCGGATTGCATCTCAACGAGCTTTACGGGGACGTTGAAGAAGTTCTTCTTGCCTTTGGAGGCGAAGACGTCGACGTTTTCCGCCATCGGGGACGACGGGGTGATCGGGTAGATCGCGGCAACCTCAGTGAAGAGGTAGCTTTCCATCGCGGCAGCGGTATTGCCGTCGACGGATTTCATTGTCTTTTTGATTTCAGCCATATTTTGTATATGAAATCTCCTTAACGAGTAAAGTATAGGGACTTTTGCATGCGCACACAATAACAAAAGCCCCTAAAGGGGCTTGTTAATATATGTTAATTTATATTATCTGGCCGTTAGGGGGCAACCATCGTCATAGCTCACGCCATTGATGTCGATGCCTTCGACGGTGAGAGCGTAGTTTGAGAGGTTAATCGCGATCTTCGAGTATTCTTCGACCGCGGTGATCTGATATTGGGAGATGTCGTAATGGTCAAGCACCCATCTCCCCTCCTCTTTCGCGTAGATTGTCTCGCGGATGCTGTAATTGGTGAAGACCCAATCATCGCTGATCTTATCCATCATGAGGTAGCGGTTGCTCTCGATCAAGTTATCGCCCTCGATTCTTCTTGTAAGGACCACATACCCCGCCACTTCCGGCGCGACCGAGCGGCGGAATTCAAATTGTATGTACCCGAGCTCCTGCGCGGATTTGCCAGCATAGGTCTTCATCTCGCTATAGACGCTTCCGAGGAATTCGTATTGGCGGCGGATCTCTTCTTTCGTGGCCTCGCGAGAGGCTTCTAGAGAAGAGGCGGAAGAGTAGATGACCCCATTGCTTCCGCGGGTATTGATCAAGCAATACTGAGTCGTTCCGTTATCGCCGACGAACGAATAGCCGATCCGATTGTTGGTCGGGGTCTCGATGCGGAAATCATCATTGGAATAATAGAAGGCGCGATAGGAAGTTCCCGAAGTCGTTTTTTCGCCGCTGATGGTGTGCTCCACCGCCGAGGCAAAGGAGATCTTGATCTTAGAGATGTCCGCGACCTCAATGAAGTCCGCTTCATTAGCGACTTCTTTCGCATCAGGGGCGGTGCCGCAAGAAGCAAGAAGAGGAAGGACCGCAAGGAATAAATAACGTCTTTTCATGTCCTTAGTCCTCCGCGTTCCTATTGTCGCCGCCTGCCATTTCGCGTCCAGTGCCAACTCCAAATAGGATGGCAGAAACCGCGAAGAAGGCAAAGCTTACGATCGAGCCGTAAGCGCAGTGCACATAAAGGGAATCATAGAGCCAATAATGGGCAGAGTCATTCTGCGCAACGGCCGCGGTATTGCCGAACCCATTGATCGCCATGAAGGAAATCGGGGACGCCAATACGAACAGTCCGACCACAAAATAAAGCAATGTGATGAGTTTGGAGAGCTTCTCAAGCTTTTTCGAGAAGGTGACCATGACGCAGAGGACCATGTTCACGATGGCGACGAGCATCGCGATGATGAGCGGCCAATTGGTCATCATCGCCGCGGTGTAAAGAACCGTCGGGCCTTCCGCGGCCTTCAGGTAATAATAGAAATAGCCTCCGCCGAACATCGCGTTAAAGCCGGAGATGTATTCAGGGGTGAACGCATTCGCCCTCGCAGGGTTGAAGTTCGAGGATTGGGAATAGTTCGCGTAATCGATGACGACGGTCGGAAGAGCGATCGCAAGGATCATCGCGATAATGGCGACGGGAATGGAAATTAGGCGCAAGATGACGCCAATGCGCCTCAACGATTCCTTGTCGAAGCGGAAGAAGGGTTCTTTCTTTTCCATCTGAATCACGGCTCCGCGCGATTGATTGTTGGCTGCGTTTTCCATAGTCACTGCCCTACTCCACCTTGTTGGCTTTCTTGCGTTTGGATTTCCATTGCGCCTGACGGATCGCGTGGGAAATGCCATGGAACCACACCTCGAAGATGGTCGGGGTGCGGGATACGGTTAACGATTTGTTCTTGCGAATCTCCTCGACATCATGGATGATCGCGCGCTTCTGGAAAGCCCAAACGATCGCCCAAACCGCGCCGAAGACGGTGGAAATGCCACCGGCGATCATGCCGAACATCGACACGAAGAATTCCGCGGAACTATAGGCCAAGACATAGACGGCCTTGTCGGTGATGGACTGGTCGAGCTTATAGGAAAGGCGATAGAAGATCAGCCCGATGATGACGAAGGTAAGGCCGATGATGAAAAGGGAAAGCCCAGTCGAGATCCTTTCGCGGAACACATTGGTCCGCTTATGAAGGGTCTGGACGATCGGACGGATTTCATCCTCTTCGAGGGTCGGCTGCAAAGTCGTGCCACAATGAGGGCACGGGCCAGAGGCGGCGCTTGACTTGCGAAGGCATTCGCGGCAATAGGTTTTCATCTAGATGAATTATATTCTTAAGCGCAATTTCCGTCTAGATTCAGTAGGCAAAATCCGGGTCTTTCTCGCCGAACACCTTATATCCATCGCGGAGGCCGCGGTAATTGGCGTCCTCGAAGTAGCGGTAATAAGGGATGCCGCGGGAAAGCATCCGCAGCGATTTCTCGCTCCCAAAGGCCACTTTGCTATAGCCCATTAAAATCGTTTGATGATTGAGGTTGATATAGTCATCGGGCTTGGGGTTCGTTAGATTCGAGTACCAGACGTAACCGATAAGCCGGCCATAGGTTTCGGTGATCGAGGCGTTGCGCACGCTTTGGATGAGGATATGCTTCGCGTTACGCAAAATATCGTTATTCCAGTATTTCGCGGCATACCCCCACGGTCCAGCGGAAATCGAGGAGCCGTGATCAATCTCCGGGGTATCGATATTCTGGTAACGGAACGAGTCGCCGCTATAGCCTAGGCGTACCAAATCCGAGGGCAACCCAGTGAAAGTCGTGGTATCGCCATCGCCCACATATCCTAATTTCACTTCCTTTGCCCCGCCGCCACCTAGCTCAGTGCCAGATAAAACGTAGGGGGCGTCCAAATCGCTTTGGGTGAGCTTAGGACCCTCAAGAATCTCAGCTTCAGAAAGAGGGCAACTAGGATTTCCTAGGTTCGATTGGTCATTTTGACCATAGGCAATCCAATCGTAGAGCTCGGAATGCTCCCTGCCGATCCGATATTCGTTCTTGCGGACGAAATCGTCGAAGGCGAATTCCAGCTGGTCGCCGATTCGGCCGAGGACATCCACCGCTTTTCCTAGGTGCAACAAGGCGACGGGCCAAGAGCCATCGCTAACAAAACTTGGGGTCGACAAATCGTAATGGAGGATGGTATCCGACTCGGAATAACGGACCACGTATGCCGAATTGCCTTGGAGGGTGCCGCTAAGAGAAAACCTATATTCTGGGGTTTTCGCATCACCATGGAAGCAAGCGATCTCATATTCGGATAAGTTCACCGCTTCCGTTCCGTAATTGGAGATCTCGACCGCGCGCTGACGGACGGAGTCACCAACATAGAACTCGCTGAAAATGACTTTCGACCCTGGCTCGAATTCGATTTCGTCCGAGGCCGAAGCGCTAGAAACATCTAAGCTATCCTCGCTTGGCGAAGAAAAAGCATCCGAAGACGAAGCTAGGGATGCGTTTGAGCAGGATGCCAAAGCCAATATGGAAAGGGCGAGCAAGCGCTTCATATAGAGGCGGAATCATCCACAACCGAGGTTTCCGGGACGTAAACCTCAAAGTCGGGGTCGAAGTAATTGGTGAGGGCGGCCGCGGAAGCCGATCCGATTTGGCTAACGACGACGCGGGCGTTCAATTTGTCGTAGCCACCCGCATAGGTGAAATAGAAATTGAAGGTGAACGAGGTGCCGTTTTGTGCGAAATAGAAGTCCGCGGAATTTAGCGTCACATCTTCCCCAGCGGTCGAGGCGGTGTCATAAACGCCAAGGCATTTCGCCAAGGTGGCGAGGATCTCGGTGTTGTCCTGAACGATGCGACCAGTTGGCTCTTCTTCGCCATCGCTATCTTCGGCAAGCTCTTCGCTAGTATGCCCGCCGACTTCCGATTCATAGACGGTTCCGAATAAATCGAATGTGCCGTAAGTGGTTCCCTTGATGCGCGGAATGAAGACGTTCTCCTTCAGGAAATCGTCTAGATGAGCCGAGATATAGGAAGGATCATAAAAGGCGTCGCGGAAAGAAGCGACTTCGGCGGCGGAGGAATTCTTGATTGGGTCGCCAGTCTTCTCAGCAAGATCGACTTTGGTGACTCTTCCCGAGGAATTCAAATGTTCAACCACCGTATTCACCCAAGCATAGGATTTCCCGCCTTCGTCCAAGAAACCGCCCTTGACGAAGCCATCGGGGAAATTCTCATAGTCGAACTGGACGCCATTCTCCATGTAATCCATGGTGATGCTTGGCACCTTTCCTGCGGTCATGAAGTTGAAAATCGCCTTTGCGCGAAGGTTTTTGCCAAACGAGCCAAGCACGGAAGAAAGGGTATTTCCCGTAACAGGAGGCGCGGAGCTATCGATAGAAGAAACAGGCGCTTCTTCTCCGCAGCCGCCTAGCATCAGAGCGGATAAGGCAATCCAGAATATCGGTTTCTTGTTCATGGAAATAATTATAAGGGAATCCCCTTAAAAGAAAAGACCCCACGCATGTGTGCGCATGGGTGTCAAAAGGCCCCGGGTGACCGGGGCCAGAATGAGCTAAGACCGTATCGGCCCTAGATAAAGCAGGGATGATTAGGCGGCGTCAGCGAAGGTAATGACAATCTTTGCCACTTGGCCATTGTAGCCGGTGTCGGTGGAAGCAATTTGGAAATACTTGGCACCAGCAACGGAGTTCGTGAAGGTGTGCGAGGCGCCGTTCGTGACGTTCACCGCGTTATCAACATTGGCGGTGGAGAGCGCAGCGGTACCGAAGTTTATGGCATACTTCGCGCTCGCAGCGGCGCCAGTGCCGGTCGTGATGGTGATGCTCGCGATTGCTTTCGCAAAGGCGGTTTGGTTGAAGAAGAACGCAGTAGCCTTCTGAGCCTTGGAGCCCATCATGATGTAGCCGGAATTGGCTTTGATGTTTGCACCGCTAATGGCGATCGTCTCTGTGCCAAATGCAACGTCCCACCCAGTTTCAGGGGCGGCGGCAGCATACGCGCTCGGGAAGGTGCTGATTGCGCCAGAGGCCGCTGCGTCAAGGGTGACACTATCGCCAGAAGGCTGCTCAGGGGCGGTTTCCCAAGATCCGCCTTCTGTGAGGACAGTGATAGTGAGGCTGTCGCTACCAGCGTCTTCAACCTGGGCGTTGTAGTTCTTGATAAGGGTCTTGACCTTGACTTTAGCGCCCTTAAGAAGCTTCGCCTGGTTCTCTTCGGAAGCTTTGTAGATCTCGAAGAGGGCCTTGTCGTCGTCGGTATTCGCATCGGCGGTCGCGGCAAGGAAGTAGTTGGTTCCGCTCTTCTTGACGGCATAGGCTTCAAATTCGTACATAGAAGCGGAAACGGCGTTAGAGGCAAGCGCTTTGCCAGCGGTAATGACCTCAGCGAAGGTCGCAGCTACGACTGGATAGGACCATTCTTGGCCCGCCTCAAGGACGGTGATCTCGGGAGCGCCGGCGTCTTCGACCTGGCCCTTAAAGTTCTTGACGATGGTCTTGACCTTGACTTTAGCGCCCTTAAGAAGCTTCGCCTGGTTCTCTTCGGAAGCTTTGTAGATCTCAAAGAGGGCCTTGTCGTCGGAGGTGTCCGCTTCCGCGGTCGCGCCGAGGAAGAAATTGGTTCCGCTCTTCTTGACGACGTAGGCTTCGAATTCATACTCGTCCGTGGTGACTGCGTTCGATTCGAGCGCCTTGCCAGCGGTAATGACTTCAGCGAAGGTCGCCGTAATCACTTGGGATTCCTGAGGGGCAGGAATCTCTCCCCAAGCAAGCACTTTGCCGTTAACGAGTTCAGCAGTATGGGATTCATCGGAACTCTTGTAATAGTTCTGGAGGTTGCCGCCAACGGTGAGCTGTGCGCCGACGACGATCTTATCCTTGTCGGCCTCGGGGACGTTGAGCTTGTAGACGGTGAGCACTTCCGTGGCGTCAGCGGTCGCGCCGAGGGTGATGCTAGCAGTGCCATTGGACCAAGCATAGGTGACGGCAATGATGTAGCCAGACACTTTGTAAAGCTCGGTAGAGGTCGCACCATCGGCGAGGGCAAGGGCGGCGGTAATCGCACCAGCGACATCCACCTCGGTGTAGTTCACAACCCAAGGTTCGCCGGCTTCAACGACGGTGATGGTAAGAGTGGCGTCGCCCGCG
>OCTW011253716.1_pt1 | contig 10559 bp, 6 predicted proteins | sample 1539671 | NCBI WGS metagenome assembly OCTW01 (sample SAMN02144230, study PRJEB22623) | gut metagenome | biome: sheep rumen | host: Ovis aries | place: New Zealand
CGCCTGCGTCCCTAGCAGTAACTTGTGGAAGCGGGCGTCTCGCCCGCGCAGAATCATTCGCAGGCGAGACGCATGCGGCCCCTGCAGTTACTTGGGGAAGCGGGCGTCCCGCCCGCGCGGAACACCATTTGAAATCTTCAGGATTCTCAACCAAACCCGCTTTAACCGGATTGTTATCAATATATTCGATGACATTGTTCAGATGCTTTTCATCTCTGATATATCTATCAAAATACTCCTCCATCCAAAATTGACCGGTCCGATTGAGTATTTTATTCGCTTCATGCGATGTATAAGAACGCCATGAATGCATTACATCAGACAAACTATACGAATCATCTAGTTTTACTAAAACATGAACGTGATTAGGCATAATGCACCATCTTAAAAGTATATAACGTTCACCGTCAAAATGCAGAAGCGCATTTTGAACCAATTCAGCAATTCTATCATCTTTTAGATAGCATTCTCCCAAACCAGCATCCTCATATTGTTCAATGAGTTTTCTCATCTGAACCTCTTTTGCTGTATTATCGATTTTTGATGCATGTTTGCATTCCTCTTTCCATTTTATGATAACATCTTTGGGGACAGAATCACACAGTCTAAATGTGATGGATTGGAGTTTTTCTGATTCACAATGTGGAAGATACCCACGGCTATGCCATGCTGTATTTGTATTTTGATTCGCAGGCGAGACGCCTGCGTCCCCAGCAGTAACCTGGGAAACCGGGCGTCCCGCCCGCGCTGAATCTTCCGCAGGCGAAACGCCTGCGTCCCCAGGGATGACAACATCAGGCCATGGGAAGTTGTTATATACGATATCTTTGGAGTAACGATAATCGCTCTTTAGACGACCACACACAGCCCGCATCCATGCCATGTGGACGTTACTGGTGAGAACGCCGAAGTGGTAGAGCGAAGCGTTTTGTAACATAAAAAGACTATCGCCTGGTATAATTTCATGTGATAGATATTCCATAGGAATATATCTTCTATTTTCAGAAGAGACTTTTGGAATTGCAACATAATCCGTAGTACACTCACGAACTTCGTCAAATAACATCGGTGTTTCTGCTTTTTTCTGTGTTGCGATTTTGGGACTTGCAAGACGATAGTCTTTCACATTCTCTATTCGTTTTTTTACATTTGGACATTTGTTGATTATTGCCGGATTTATCCCAACCATCCATAAACAATACCTTGGTTTTCTATCAATAAAATCTTTTCCCATCATATATGGACGAATAAAAGATTCTGCTAAAGGGTCACTTTTTAATAAATCTATTTTTTCTTCTCTGGTTAATATTAAGAATCCACCCTCAGTTGGTTTACCACCATTCTGCAGAATAGGGACAGCGCTAATTGGTATTTGTCTTGATTCAATCCAAATATTATCTGCATTCACCAAATATGGATTGATTCTATCCACATTTATTGCACGTTCATTATCATATATCGTGTATTGTTTTGCATGCGAGACGCCTACTTCACCAGCATTAAATCCAACAATCACACAATGCACATGCGCTTTCAATGATGCTTCGCTATCCCAACGAAAAGTTCTGTACGCGAAATTGATATGAATACCAAATCTGTCATATAGCGGTTTCCACACGGCGGCGACCTGTTCGCCCTGAGTAATAGAGTTCGTCGATACGAATGCTGTTTGTGTGTTTGTACCCTGCATCATTTGAGCAGCTTTGAAATACCAGCCAGAGACATAATCGATTTTTCCTGCGGTTTTGTAGGGCTTGCCGTTTTCATCAACATATATGGATAGAATATCGTCTTTTTGTTCTTTGCTTTGCAGTGAGTAGCCCACAAACGGCGGATTTCCCATGATGTAATCAAAATGTGCTGGGGAAGCAGGCGTCTCGCCTGCGATGTCGTTTTCCGCGGCCGAGACGGCCGCTTCCCCAGGAAGCAATCCATTCCAATCCATCCGCAACGCATTTCCAAACCGTATATTGGTAAAACTCTTGAGCGGCAAGTAGTCCAAATCTATCTTGATGATGCGTTCCGTCTTATGCATCATCTGGCTTTCGGCAATCCACATGGCTGTTGTGGCAACAGTCACTGCAAAATCGTTGATTTCGATACCATAGAACTGATGAATGCTGACTTTAATCGGGTTGAAATCTTCAAATCCCAGAAATCTTTGTTCTTTATGCCTGAACTTGATGACTTCGTTTTCTAATTTTCGCAATGACAGATAGGTTTCTGTCAGGAAATTTCCCGACCCGCATGCGGGATCGAGAAATGTGAGCGATGCAATCTTATTCTGGAAATCATCCAATTTCTGGTTGCGTTTATTATTCTGCTTTTCTTCCTTGATTTGTTCGAATTCTGCATTGAGGTCATTTAAGAACAACGGATCGATGACCTTATGGATGTTCTCGATGCTCGTGTAGTGCATGCCGCCACTGCGGCGCGTTTCGGGGTTTAACGTGCTCTCGAATACGGCACCGAATATCGTCGGGGAGATTTCAGACCAGTCAAAGCCGAGCGAGGCTTCTTTTAACAATAACTCCGACATCGCTTCATCAAATTGCGGAATATCCTCGCCAGGATTCTGATGAAACAATGAGCCATTGACGTACGGGAATTCTTTTAAACTCTTATCGAGAAAACGATCACGATCTTCGATCTTTGTATCAAGGACTGTAAACAGTTCTCGCAAAGCAACGCGCATCTGGCTTGGTTTGTATTGCGCCACATAATAATAGAACTGATCTTTACTGAATATGCCTGCGTCTTCGGCATAGAGGCAGAAGACGAGGCGGACACAGAGGACGTTCAACGAATGCAAATCATCGGGGGATACGTCATCACCATATTGCGCGAGAAAAGCATCATAGAGCTTCCCTACCAGCTCACCTGCTTTGATGGATATTTCGAGTTCACGCTGCAGATGTGCTTTGCCATCTTCGACCAGAAATCTCAGACGATAATAATCTTTTTCGAGGTCTTCCAATAAGATTTCCTCGGGTTCATCATGCGGCTTTTCCATGTCATACACGAGGAACGATTTAAAATTGCACGTGACCACCCAACGCGGGCGTCTGGAATACTCCATTTCTGCTGCATAGCGCTTGGCCTGTTGAAATGGCGACAACAACGAACCATCGCTTTGTTTAATGGCCTTGCGCAGATCAATGTTCAAACCTTTCTGCTCAATCAGGACTTTGGTTGGTGCGATATAGGCGTCGATAAAGCTGGTGTTGGCAAGCTTGACCTGATTCTCGAACGAAATGATTTCGCTGGGCGTTTCGACACCCAAAACGTCATGTAAAAGATCAGTCCAAAACTGCTGGCTTTCGCCTTTTTCGTAACCACGTCCTTTCCAACGGTCGATGAAAGTTTTTACGGCTTCCAATGTCTGACTGTGCGATCGCATGTTCGTTACCATATTCCTTCCTTTGCCATTTAGAGGCTTTGTGTCTCTTTTGGAATCTTAGCATATTTAAAAACCAAGTGTGACAGGATTAGCCGCTTGAGACAGATATTTAGGTGGTAAATGATGGCATCGGTCTGCCGACGTGCGCTGGCAAGCTGTTGAAGGTTGTCAACGGTCTGCCGACGTGCGCTGGCAAACTGTTGAAGGTTGTCAACGGTCTGCCGACGTGCGCTGGCAAGCTGTTGAAGGTTGTCAACGGTCTGCCGACGTGCGCTGGCAAGCTGTCGCACACAGGAAACGGTCTGCCGAGATGCTGGGAGATGCTGGGGGGCATCCAGTTGCGCGACAGCGCCGCGTGGCGTATCGCTTGCGATAGCCGCGCGCAAAAGGGCGTATTTGCGGTGACTGGCAAGGAGGCAAGCCCCCTTGCCAGTCGTCGAAAATAGCCCGAAAAAGGCGAGTCGTATGCGCCAACGGCGCATAGACGAGCGGTTTTTAAAAATCGGTCCACAGCGACTGATTGGTCACTTCGTGGTGGAAGACGATTTCGCCACGTTTGATGCGATTGCCGAGATCTTTAGGTGAACGATTGGCCACCATTCTCTTGAGGTTTGCAAACTTCGCATGATTATCTTCGCCAAGTATTTGATGCATCACCTGCGAATTCTCGAAATCGGCAATGGCATCGTAGATATTGCTCGGAAGCTTTTGTTTTTCGTTGTTCCTGTCTTCTGGGGCAATAGCAGGATGATCGTCGAGTGCTAGGTGAAGCAGTGTAAATGTGAGCAGGTAGGGATTGGCGTCGGGGCCGACGCTTCGAAGCTCAAAGCGAGAAGTCTTTTCGTTGCCTTTGGGCAGGCGAATGATGGCTGTGCGGTCGTTTGTCGAAACACGTATCGCGTTGGGTGCTTCGAAATTCGGGTCGAGACGGCGGTAAGCATTGACCGAACTATTGGCAATCAGGCAGAAATCCCGTGCATGATAGAGAATTTTATCGACACATTTCCACCCGAAATCGGACAAATGTCCTGCCCCATCGGGATTGAACATCAGATTGCGCCCATTGTGAGAAATAGACATGTTGGCGTGCATGCCCGATCCATTCACTTTCATCATGGGCTTGGGCAGGAATGATGCGGTCATGCCATTGATGTTGGCAATCTGGCGTGCAAGCAGTTTGTAGATTTGGACTTCATCACAGGCCGTGAGCGCTTCGGCACAACGGAAATTGAGTTCAAACTGCGATGGGGCGACTTCGGGGTGGTCTTTCTCGTTTTCGAATCCCAATGCGCGCTGTGCTTCGGCAAAGTGGTCGATAAAGAGCTTGAGCGGCGTGTTGGGCAATGTATGAAAATAACCGCCATCCGAGACATAATCAAACCCATGATCGGCCTGGAAATTCTGTTCGGCGTCGATCCCTTTGAAAAGGAATCCTTCGACTTCGAAGGCGATTTTGGATTCGTAGCCTGTCTTGAACAACTCGGTGTTATAGCGCTTGAGCAGGCCACGGATATCGCCCGAATAGGGTTGGTTGTTCACATCGCGAATCAGGCCAAATACCATGACTTTGCCCGGGCCAAAGATATCGCTCGGCAGCCAGCGGAACGACCCCCAGTCGATTTCGAGACATAAGTCTGACTCGCGTTGAGCCGAAAAACCATGAATGGATGAGCCATCGAATGTGAGCCCATCGTACGATTGCTCGAGGTATTTCTTGTCGTAATCGAGCATGTGGAAGCGGCCTTCGAGGTCCGAAAAACATACCGTCACGGCTTTGAGTTGTTTTTCATCGTGCAGGTAACGCAGGTATTTTTCGCGCAGGACATCGTCGGCGACGTGGTTCTGAACATCTGCTTTCGCTTCGAGGTTGAGCGCTTCGAGCTCTTCGTAAGGTATTTCTTTGAAATTTCGGATTTTTAGCATTGTTTTACGTACTTCTGAACAGATATAACTACATATCGCCCTTCATCGGGCAGGTTTATTTACGACTTAGAGATTGCTTTTGTCAGCAAAAAATTGTTATGGGAGCTGGATGATGGAATTGAACAGCAAAAAGCGAACATTGATTTGTATTGGTTTAGGCATTTTCCTTTTGAGCCTTTCCATTTTCATTTGGCTTTTTCACAAAAATACGCATGCCGGGTGGGTCGAGGTACCCGCCAGTTATACATACAATCAATGTGATCGTCATTTCAGCAACGATAAGAAAAAAGGAAAATACGAGTACCGCTGTGATGGTACCATCCAATATACCTACGAAGGGAAGCAATATGAGCATCCAACGTATTATAAAGGAAAACGCCAACCATCCAATTCGACGGCAAATGTTCTCGTTAACCCGGATGATCCCGGCCAAATGACAGAGAAAAAAAAGTTTTATATCCTTGCGATCATCCTGGGCATCATGGGATTGGTATGCGTTGGTTTGCCCACCTATGCATTGATTACCAGACAAGTCGGTGATGATTAGAATCGAATGACGCGTGGTTCAGCCCCAAAAGAATGAAATGTTGCTGTGACATCGACGAGTTTATAGACGACGGTATTGCCATCCCCGGGCTGGTACATCTTTTTCAAATCGGGATAGGCATCGAGCATGTGTGTCTGAGCTTCAATTCTGTCGTCAGCAACGGCTGTCGCAGCCAGCCGCAGCCAACGCTCGCCATCGAAGGTACACAATTCTATTTTGCCATTTTCTTCAATCTGATGAGAGACATTCTTTTTGCGTCCGGTTTGTATATATAAATTGCCTTCGAAAATTTCTACTGTACCAAAGGGGCGCACACGTGGCTGGTCATTTTCTACGGTTGCAAGATAATACGTTTTTTGTTTTTTCATAAAATCGAAAACTTCTTTTTGACCTTCGAGATCGCGTTCTGCAGCAGGTGTTTCTTTGGCTGCTGCTTTTGGCGCGTCCGCTTTTTGAGGAGCCGCTTGATCGGGGGCTTTAGGTGCAATGGCAGGCGCTTCCTGGCATGCCTCCGCAGGGCAGTTGCATGCGGGGCACTGTGGTTCTTCGCATTTGCAGGCCGAAAGTGTGGTCACGATTGCAATGGCACAAAAACATATCATCATTCTTTTCATGGTATGACTCCAATTTTCTCAAGCTAAAACTTCGGTTTGAGTGACTATGAGGCTGAGACATGCATGGCCTTATGCCATGTGTATCTGCCAGGGGCGTTGTAACATTTTAATGGTGACATACATACTGTGAATTTTGTGTGCATGGCTTGCTTTTTTTTTAATGGAATCATAAACACGCACCGCCTGATTCGGAAAGAGTCATCCGTCAGGCGATACGCGTACCATTATGAATTATCCGGTTATATATGGGAAATAAGGAAAACAGCAGCGAAGCACTTCTTGCACGGCTGCAAAATGGTGACAATTTTACCGCGAAGCAAAAGCTGATGCTCGCTTTTAAGCTGGCTTTGCCAGCCATGCTCGCCCAGGTTTCATCGATTGTCATGGAGTATATCGATGCCTCGATGGTCGGTCATCTGGGGGCCAATGCAACAGCTTCGATTGGGTTAGTGGCGACGACGACCTGGCTGTTCGGCGGCATCACGATGGCGGCCACGTCGGGATTTACGATTCAGGCTGCGCAAAAAATAGGTGCCAAAGACGAACGCGGCGCACGTGGCATCATGAAGCAGGGACTGACGATCACGCTTTTGTACAGCCTGGTGCTGACGCTGATTGCCGTGTCGATCAGCCTGTTTCTGCCCGGCTGGCTCAGCTCCGATACTGCGCTGCATCACGATGCGTCGAGCTATTTCCTCATTTTTATGCTCACGCTTCCGGCGTTTCAGATGAATTCGATGGCCGGGGGATTGCTGCAGGCCAGCGGCGACATGAAAACCCCGAGCATTCTCAATGTGCTTTCGTGCTTTTTGGATGTGGGCTTCAATGCTTTGCTGATCTTTCCTTCGGGCACGATCGGCATCGATGGCGTGTTTTCGTTGCCTGGCGCGGGACTGGGGGTGCCCGGGGCCGCACTTGGCACCGCAATTACGGAATATATCATTGCAAGCCTCATGCTGATGATGCTTCTGTTTCGATCTAAACCGCTTCACCTGCGCAAAAATGAACCGCTCACATTTAGCCGCAGTGAGCTGAAAACCGCATTAAAACTGGCTGTTCCCGTCGGCATTGAACAGGTGCTCGTGTGCGGGGCATACGTCATGTCGACGTTCATCGTGGCACCGCTCGGAAGTATTGCAATTGCATCTCATTCGCTGTCGATTACTGCCGAAAGCCTCTGTTACATGCCCGGTTACGGCATTGCTTCGGCGGCCTCGACGATGATCGGTCAGAGCATCGGCGCGAAACGCCCAGATTTGGCTCGCAGTCTTGCATGGATGAATACGGGGCTCGGCGTCGGCCTGATGACTTGTACGGGCGTTTTGATGTACATTTATGCCCCCCAAATGATTGGATTGCTTTCGCCCGTGCCCGAAATTCGTGAACTTGGGACTGCGGTGCTTCGGATTGAGGCTTTTGCAGAGCCGTTGTATGCAGCAGCAATTGTGGCGAATGGAGCCTTCCGCGGTGCCGGCGACACGCTCATTCCGAGCATCATGAATTTTGGCAGCATGTGGATCGTTCGTCTGCCATTGTCGTGGTATTTGTCCGCTCCCATGGGCATGGGACTGCGCGGCGTCTGGATTGCCATGTGCCTCGAATTGTGTGCCCGTGGTACCGTCTTCCTCATTCGTCTGTCCGGAAAGCGCTGGATGAAAAAAATCGCTTAGCTTTTTAATGATGAGGGGCGAAGACTATTCGGCTGCGCCGAATACGTCTTTCGCACGGCGCTATTGCATACGCGCCGTTTTAATTCGGAATGCGGAATTCCGAATTCGGAATGCAAAACAAGGCGAAAAGGATGTCCTCAATACAAGAAATGTTTCAGATACATTGGCAGAACAAACATGTTCCGGAGTTGACAGGTTCCAGTTCTTTTAAATTGCGGTCATCATTGGGGGATTCTGAACGTGCAACCAATCATCGTCTGTATTGTGGCGACAATTTGCAGGTGATGATTCATTTGTTGGATGAATATCGCAATCAAATCCAGATGATATATTTGGATCCGCCGTTTGACAGCGACACCGATTATAAAATGCGCATCTCTTTGCATGGCGTCTCTAAGCACCAACCCATTGAACAAGTACAGTTTGCAGATAGCTGGTCTAAAGATGCTTATTTGCAGTTTATTTATGAAAGGCTCATCGTGTGCCGGGAATTGCTTAGGGAAGATGGTACCATTTATGTCCATTGTGATCCTAAGCGCAATTATCTCATTCGATGTATGATGGATGAAGTCTTTGGGAATGAACAGTTTATCAATGAAATTGTCTGGCATTATGAGAAATGGACGGCCAAATCAGTTGTGGGATTTCAGAGAAATCACGATACGATTCTAGTTTATGGGAAGACGAACCATCCTAAATTTTATGCACAAAAACACATCACAGAGAATTTAAGAAATAAATACAAAAAAGGCTACCTGATAGGTGGTGGGTATGGCCCAAAGGGGCTTGTCGTCTATGATCCTGAAAAACCGATTGTCAAAAAAAAGATAGCATCGGGCAAATACAAAGTCCACTATGCCCAAATGGAAGGCAAACCCCTGAGCGATGTCTGGAATATACCGATTATCAATCCGATGGCGCGCGAACGCACGGGGTATCCAACGCAAAAACCCGAAGAACTCTTACAGCGCATGATACAATCCTCGACGGATGAGGACGATATCATTTTAGATGCGTTTATGGGGTGTGGGACAGCATTGGCCGTTGCCCAAAAAGAAGGAAGACGTTTTATTGGTATCGATTCGAATCGACGGGCGATTCAAATGACTACCAAACGGTTGCTGCAATGTATGCCAGAAGAACATTCTGCTGCATTTGGTATATATTTGGATGATACGTATAATACTACAGATAATCAGCAGCCATGGATAGTGAAGTGCTCATCGTCACACGGAATGCTGATGATCGACGGTCAAATCGAACAGTCGTCTTTACATCGAATGCATATTCACTCTAAAAAATACGATTGGCGATGGTTTGTCGATGCCATTTATATCGACTGGCACTATAATGGTGAGGTGTTTAAACCTTCGGTATATGATATTCCCGGGAGGAATGCTCTGGTATTGGGAACGTATCCAGTACCTGAGCATGCATCAGATATCGGCATTTGCATTGTAGACATTTGGGGAAATTCGATTAAAATTTCGCACCAATCATCTTGAGGCGTGCGAGTGTGCCAACGGGAACTTGTTTCGCGGATAAAGCACGAAGTTGTTTCATGTGTTCTTGAAGTTCCGGATAGGCTTTGTCATAAACTTCAAAATAGGCGTTCCAAAACTCATTTGGAATCGTTTTCCAAAAATAGACATTGTTCCAAATTTTATCGAAGACAAGTTTGTCTCTCTTGGGATTTTGGCCCATGCAGATGTTATAATAGGTTGCCATGGCTCGGTGGTGTGCCTCTTGGCGACCTTCATCAGGTGTGCCCAGTTTGCAGTGCCATCCGGCAAAAAACTGAGTGTACAACGGAGTTAGCTGTGGATCGCTGAACATGATTTTGGCATGTTTAAGTGGTATCCTGATATTTTCGAGAATGGCTGATTTGATTGTATCTGGTGTTTTGGGATTTTTATATAGGTTGAATATCGTCTGGGTGAGTTCTTCTGAAAAATCACAATAAGATGTACCTTTTATATCAAATATGCCTTTGATTGCTCCGACTGTAATGGATTGCGGTGTTTGCAGATAGTCGATGATGAAACTGCTTATGATTTGCGAAGATTTCTCATTACTGTAGTGGATAGAGCAGGATAAAGAGGACATGAGTGCGAAGTGAATGGTTTCATCTTTTTGGCTGAGCAACTGGGATGCAAGGTTTAGCAGAGGGGGTAGACAATCCTTTTCGATGAGCCATGCATGATCTTTCAATTCTTCTGCCAAACGCCCTGGGTTGTTCAGACTTTTAAGGATTGGCATAAGATGTTCTTTGTATTCAAAAGTATTTTGAAGTGATTCCAAGTCTTTAGAAATGTCTTGATTTAAATAATTTTGTTGTGTGTGTATTAAATGATTCATATCATATTCAGCGAGTGGGAATGGAAAGGGAATGCTCGCAATCAACT
>OCTW011022734.1_pt1 | contig 10557 bp, 8 predicted proteins | sample 1539671 | NCBI WGS metagenome assembly OCTW01 (sample SAMN02144230, study PRJEB22623) | gut metagenome | biome: sheep rumen | host: Ovis aries | place: New Zealand
CGCCTACAATTAACGCAGTTTTTAAATCCATAGATATATTATCTCATATTTTTGCTAGTTATTCCGCAGGAAGAGGATGCGATAATCGTCGCAGCCATAGGCTTGCTCGTCCGTTGGGCCAATGAGTGCGCTCTCGGCCGGATTAGCGGTATCTAGAATTTTTACGCGTTTTTCACATTCTTGTCTATAGACAAACCAATCAATTACGAATATTGCAAAGACCACAACAACTACACATACTACAATGCCGAAAGTTGCCCAGAATGTATCTGCGGCGCCCTTCTTAACGCGTTCCTTGCGAGTGGTCTCGTCGGTACTCTTTGTTGTTTTTGTAGTCTTTGACTTTTTAGTGCTTGGTTCGCGTTTTGCCATAAACATATTATAACAAGTTATGCTATATTCTCGCTCTAATCTTCCGAATGAACTTATTATTATCAAATTGTTGCCAAATCCATTCTACGAGCTTCGTCATCCAGCGGAGAACTGCGATTGAGAACAATGCTAGAGCGGCGCAAATTACCCAACTTTGCAGTGCCATTCTGGTCATACCGAAGAAGGCCGGAATGATAGCATAGCAGAGCGCAAGACCGGCGACACAAAGACCAATCACGGCTCCTTTGTATTTATCGATCGGTTTCGAAGCGCGGGCGACCATCATGATGCCGACAACTGCTAATAGGAACGTGCAGGACGTTGAAACTTCGACTTGACTAATGCCAAATATCTTTCCTAGAATAACCATCATCATTACGACAATCATGTCAGTTAAACCGCCAGGCGTTGCCCGTTTGAGAATGTTGCTAACGAAGTTTCCTTTAATTAAATCGTGGTTCGGCGCCTGAGACAGCAAGAAGCCCGGAATGCCAATCGTAAAGGCGCTAATTAATGAAATCTGAGCCGGAATAAGTGGGTAGGCAATCATAAACAAAATTGCCAGTACGGACGTAATGAATGAGAATACATTCTTGACCAAGAATAAGCTACCAGAGCGCTCGAGGTTATTTACGACGCGTCGGCCTTCTGCGACAACTTCCGGCATGCGTGCGAAGTCTGATTCGAGCAAAACAACCTGAGCGGCCTGAACGGCAGCGTCACTACCGCTGGCCATTGCTACAGAACAGTCGGCATCGCGTAATGCCAATACGTCGTTTACGCCATCACCAGTCATTGCGACTGTCTTGCCGTCGTTTTGCATAGATTTAACGAATTTGCGTTTTTGTTCTGGCGTGACGCGGCCAAATACGGTATATTTGCGCATGGCTTCATCGATTTTTTCGTCCGTATCGAGGGTGGAGGCATCTACATAATGCTCGGCGCCCTTAATGCCGGCTTTCTTGGCGACTTCGGACACCGTGCGCGGATTATCGCCAGAAATAACCTTAATTTCTACACCTTGCGCGGCGAAGAACTTAAAGGTTTCGGTGGCACTTTCGCGAATCGGGTTCGTAATTAAGACTAAGGCAAGCGGGGTGATTTTTGCAGTCAATTTGCGACCGTCGGCCGAATCGTCGTACTTGCTAAACAACAAAACGCGATAACCTTTGCCGCCGTAGTCTTCAATTTGTTCTTGGTATTTTTTGTAATCATTACCCAAAACAAATTCTGGCGCACCAAGTACGTAAGTTTCTTTATCGAAGTTTACGCCACTATACTTAAATTCGCTCGAGAAGCCAGACACGCTCGTAACTTTGCGGCCGGTCGGTTTAGTAAAGTAGGCTTTCATGGTTTCCATCGTGATATTGTCGGCCGCCTGTGCGCATGCAAAATCACTCAATAATCCGAATAGCTCATTTTGATCATGGCTTTTACCTAATGGCACGACGCTATCAACGCTCATTGTATTGTCGGTAATCGTACCAGTTTTATCGACGCAGAGCACATTCACGCGCGCTAGAGTTTCAATACTCTTCATGTCGTGGAGGAGAACTTTTTTCTGCGCCAATTGCATTGCGCTGACCGCCAAGGCAATACTAGATAATAGGAAAAGACCTTCTGGAATCATGCCGATAATTGAAGCGACGGCCGATTGAACGCTACGTTGCAATTCGACGTGATTAACGAAGAAGTTTTGCGCAAACATTGCAAGGCCAATCGGAATAATCGCGATGCCAGCAATTGTCACGATTTTATTTAGCGAACGAATAATTTCGGATTGTTCTTTGGTTTTAACTTTTTTAGCCTGAAGTGTGAGTTTAGAGATGTAAGATTCAGCGCCGACTTTCGTAAGCTGCGCGTAACATTCGCCCGAAACGATAAAACTACCACTCATTAGCTCGCTACCCTCAGTCTTTAGAATTTCATCGGCTTCACCGGTGAGCAGCGACTCATTAACTTTTGCTTCGCCATGAATCACGACGGCGTCAGCGGGAATTTGATTGCCTGCGCGGAAGATTACTACGTCATTCTGAACAAGACGCTCGGCATTGATGCTTTTTTCATATCCTTCACGGATTACATTGGCGGTTGGAGCATTTAGCATGGTTAATTTATCGAGCACAGTCTTGGCGCGCATTTCCTGAAAAATACCAATCAAAGTATTTGCGATGATAATTGGCATAAAGGTTAAATCACGATACGAGCGTACGGCAATCAAAAGAATCGCAATAATTAGGAATACGAAGTTAAAGTAAGTAAAGATGTTGCTAGTTACAATTTCTTTGACGGTTTTGCTCGGCGGTTTTACGGCAGTATTAATTAGTCCCTCGCGACGCATTGCGTGGACTTGTTGCTTGGTTAAACCTTTCTGATAGTTGACCTTAATTTTTGTTTTCACTTTTTAATTATATCTCAAAATCCTTGTTATATAATAATAAGCACGATGGCTAATTATTTTGAGTGGGATGTCGCAGAGGTAGAAAAAGAGTTAAAAACTAGCTCTCGCGGCCTTTCAAATACGGAAGCCGATTCTCGTCGTCGTAAATATGGCCCTAATACGCTTCCAAAAAAGAAAAAAGACAGCATTCTAAAGATTTTTCTCAGTGAGTTTAAGGATCCAATTGTCTTGCTGCTTCTAGTGGCGATTGGCGTCTCTTTCTTTGTGGGTGAAATTGTCGATGCGGTTGCAATTATACTTATCGTTCTTGTCGATGCAATTATTGGTACCTATCAAGAAAACAAAGCTAACAACACTGCTGATGCATTATCAAAACTCGTCAAGGATGAAATACACGTAATTCGCGACGGCAAAGACACTTCGATTGGCGTCGAAGAGCTTACGATTGGTGATTTGGTGCTGCTAGAGTCGGGCGATAAAATTGGTGCCGACATGCGCGTCGTAGAGGCTCATAATTTTACAGTCGATGAGTCAATTCTGACGGGTGAAAGTGTGCAGGTCGTCAAGACGCCAGACGCGATTTCTGGCAAAAAAGTCTCTATCTCTGACCAAAGTAATATGGTTTTTTCTGGTACGACAGTAGTGACTGGTCGCGCCAAAGCCTACGTAACCGAAATTGGTCTCGATACTGAGTTGGGCAAAATCGCCGACTCGCTAGCGACAACTGAAGACGAAAAATCACCGCTCACGATCAGGGTTGAGAAATTTAGCAAGCAAATCAGTATTATGGTGATTGGGGTAGCTATTGTGATTGCGATTTTACTCATTGCGAAGCATACGCCTGGCCACGAAATTCTTTTGACCGTAATTGCGTTTGCGGTTTCGGCGATGCCTGAAGGTCTGCCATTAGCGCTGACGATGGCGCTCACGATTGCTGCCAGCAAAATGTCCAAACAAAATGTCATCGTACGCAAGCTAAATGCTGCCGAATCTCTTGGTAGCTGTACTGTGATTGCCTCCGATAAAACTGGCACATTAACCGTAAATCAGCAAACTGCCAAACGTATTCTGTTACCAAACGGTGAAGAATACCGAATTACTGGTACAGGGTATGAGTTGAAGGGCAAAGTGACCGGCAATGTACTAAAATACGCTGAAGAAATTGGCCTTTATGGCGCTCTAAATAATGAGGCGGATATTTCTGGCAAAACTCCGATTGGCGATTCAATTGATATTGCATTCCTGGTCATGGCGGCCAAAATGAATATCAAAACTAAAGGCATCAAAATCCTTGAGCGCATTCCGTACGAATCAGAAAACAAATATTCGGCTGTTTTTTACGAAAAAGACGACAAAACATACTGCACGGTTAAGGGCTCATTGGAAGTCGTGCAGAGTTTTTGTGATAAAGTTAATTTTGCCTCAAGTAAAAATACTACGAAGTTGAATCAACAAAATGAATATCTCGCCAAAGATGGTTATCGTGTGATTGCGGTCGCAAATGGGGAAATAAAAAAGCAAGATAATTACGATACTAAGTCCATTAAGGACCTCACTTTCATGGGTATGGTTGGCTTTATTGATCCGATTCGCAAAGAAGCGGTGGCTTCGATTCGTGAGTGCCATGAGGCTGGCATTAAAGTTTTGATGATTACGGGTGACCATCCGCTTACGGCATTTTCAATCGCCAAAGACTTAAACCTCGTTGATAGCGATAAGCAGGTTGCAACTGGCGCCGATGTTGCTGAAGCTCTTAAGGGCTCAAAGCATAGTTTTGATGACTTCATTGCGAACAAGACGGTATTTGCGCGCGTTGCGCCACTGCAGAAACTAAAAATTGTCGAATCGCTCAAGCGTCAAGGAGAATTTGTGGCTGTCACTGGTGACGGCGTGAATGACGCACCGGCACTTAAAGTCGCCAATATTGGTATTGCAATGGGTTCCGGCACCGACATCGCGCGCGAGACTGCCGACATGATTATTATTGATGATAATTTCAAATCAATCGTGGCCGGCGTCAAGGAGGGCAGGGTGGCCTTTGCAAATATTCGCAAGATTATTTACTTCCTGATTTCTTGCGGTTTAGCTGAGGCGGCCTTTTTCTGCTTAGCAATCGCCTGTGACATGCCGATGCCGCTCGTGGCTGTACAGTTGCTTTGGTTGAATGTTGTGACGGACGGTATTCAGGATCTCGCACTTAGTTTTGAAACTGCCGAACCGAGCATTCTTAAAGAAAAACCGCGCGACCCAAAGCAGTCGATTTTCGACCGTCGCCTTGTCCGCGAAATTGCCATCTCAGGAGCGATTATTACTGCGGTTGTCTTTGGATTTTACTGGTACCTCATCAATCAGCTACATCTCGATGTCGCGACAGCGCGCGGCTACGTCATGTGTCTAATGGTCTTTATTCAAAATATCCACGTCTTTAACTGTCGCAGCGAAAGCCGCTCCGCCTTCTCGGTGCCTCTGAAGAGTAACTGGTTTATCGCAGTTGGTATTTTCTGCACGATTCTCTTGCAGATTATAGTAATGGAAGTGCCTCTATTCTCGAAGCTATTGCAAACGGTTTCTATTCCATTCTGGGCAATCATATGGCTGTTTATCGTAGCTTCGTCGATACTGATACTGATGGAGCTATATAAAAACATCGCATCAAGATTCGAGGATAAATAGAAAAGAGCCCCGCGAGGGGCTCTTGTGGCTGGCGTCAGTCCTTATGTGCGATTGAGTAAATCAAGTTGCCTATGAAGGCGACAACACACAGGATGACGAAGGTCGGTGTACCAATGCGGAAGGCCCAGATTCCCAGATAATACAGCAGGGCGCACAGGCCATGCCAGAATTTCCAGGTCACCGGAAAAACGAACAGCATCAGCTTGAAGCCTAGCCCTACGAGCAGGCCAATAGCAGCAATTGCGAATACTACCGTGGCCCATCCCCAGACTCTGTCGAACGGTTTATTGCTCATTCTCTCACCCCCTGTTTTTGAAATAGAGAACCGCCGCGATTGCGCCGAATATCAGCATTAATGGAATTCCAATGTAAAACGCCCAAAGGCAAACAAAGTGCAGAATGCTGAATAGCCCGCGCAGTGGTCCACCGAAATGAAAAAGAGCGATGCGGAACAGAATGGCGGCTAGGATACCAACCAGGCCAATTCTTCCCGCGGTAATTGCGTAGCCGTAGAATTTCTTGTAATTCAATCACACCACCCCCTTGGAAAAGGCACAACTACATTACTAATTATATCACAAAAAGCATTAAAAGTCAATTTAGGGTAAAATAAAAAGAAAAGTGGAGAATAAATGGCAGAATTGAAATGCCCAAATTGCGGCAAAACATTTAAGGTCGATGATAGCAGTTATGCGGATATTTTGAATCAAGTTCGCACGCACGAGTTTAATGACGAGGTTGAAAAACAGGTTGCGGCCGCGCTCGAGAAGGCCGACTCGGCCAACGAGCTTGAACTCGAAAAAGCTAAAAATGCTCAAACCAAGAAAATCGCTGAATTAGAAGCGCAAATTAAGCAGGCTGAAACCGACAAGGAGCTCGCAATCACTAAGGCTTTAGCTCCGGTCGAAAAGGAGCTCGAAACCGCCAAAGCCGATTTGAAAACCAAAACATCCGAAGCCAAACTTCGTGAAGAATCATTGACTGCGCAAGTTAAATTGCGTGAAACTGCACTCAAGACTCAATATGAAGGTGCGCTCAAGCTCAAAGACGAAGAAATTGATCGTCTCAAAGACCTAAAGTCTAAGCTCAGTACTAAAATGGTCGGCGAAACGCTCGAGCAACATTGCCAAACCGAGTTCAATCGCCTTCGTGCCACCGCTTTTAAGAATGCTTATTTTGAAAAAGACAACGACGCTCGTACTGGCAGTAAGGGCGACTATATTTATCGCGAAAATGACGAGCAGGGTAACGAAATAATTTCCATTATGTTCGAGATGAAAAACGAGAATGAAACTACTGCTACCAAGCATAAAAATGAAGACTTCTTCAAAGAACTTGACAAGGATCGTAAAGAAAAGAATTGCGAATACGCCGTGTTAGTAACTTTGCTCGAAGCTGATTCTGAATTGTACAACACGGGCATCGTCGACGTTAGCTATAAATACGACAAAATGTACGTGATTCGTCCGCAATTTTTTATTCCAATGATTACGCTGTTGCGCAACGCCGCGCTTAATTCACTCCAGTACAAACAAGAACTTGCCGTAGTGCGCAATCAAAACATCGACATTACGCATTTTGAAGAAAATATGGAAAACTTTAAGCAAGCATTTGCGCGCAATTATGAACTTGCCAGTAGAAAATTTAGCACTGCTATTGAAGAAATCGATAAGACTATTGCGCATTTGCAGAAGACCAAAGAGGCGCTGCTAAGTTCCGAAAATAATCTCCGCTTGGCCAATAATAAAGCCGAAGATCTCACGATTAAACGCCTCACGCGCGGCAATCCGACCATGGCGGAAAAATTTGCGGAGCTGAAAAAAGAGCGCTCGTAAATATGCTGAGCGCTCTGGTTGACTAGTTATCGAAAGACCGCACTTTGCGATCAAATTCTCGCACAGCTTTTAACCGTTCTCTTCTTTTTAGTAATCGGCGCAATATACGGAGCGCCGTAAAGAAGAACAGCAACGTAAAGGCGGTGCGAATGACCGGATTCTCTGCCCAGTAAGCTATACCACAGCAGAATAAAGCGGCCGAATGCGGCAACACGTCGTCCCATAAGTCTTCGAGGATATACCCTGCAAAGACCAGGATTGTTACCATGGCCGCCACGTTATGCAATGCCGGATTCAGCAGTGATGCTGCCAGTAACGCAACTGACAGAACGACTAAGATCATCTGGCCATATGCGCATTTCAGCGCAAGATTCGTTTTTCTCATAACTACCTCCTTGAGAAAAACCGCCGCCCATACTTGGGCTGGCATTAATCAGTAGAGGCTCGTTCGAGCCCGGTTTTAGCTCCCCTATGCTAAAACCAGACTCGAAGCTTTCTGAGAAAAACCTAACTAGTCATTTTTGAAGGGTGCTATAAGGTAATAAATACCTTATGCTTTGATTATACCACAAAACATTAAAAAAGTCAATATAAATCTTAATAAATTTTGCGAAATGAACTAATGATTGAGCTATGAGACTTCATGAAAAAGCCGGCATTACGCCGGCAAAAGATAGTATCTTGGAGTGTCCTAGCTAGCCAGAATTCGGTACAGTACCCATCCGGTAGCCGGAAGTAAACTCGCCAAGAACACGACCGTCCAGAAATCGTGCATATTGACGGCATTATCCCAAATCAGGGCCTGAATTAGGATCACTAGCATTTCGCTCGTAAAACACAGATCTTTTTCGCCATTTTCATTGGTCGTCCACATGCAAACCACTAATATTAGCGGAAAAAGTATTACTGTCGTAATAGTTCTGAGCAACGAAACGTTCGAAAAAAGCGTCACAAGCAATGCTATCTGAAAAGTCAGCACCAAAATACTCTCAAAAGTTTTTCTCATAACCCCACCTCCAAGAGAAAAACATTGGGCAGAAATGCGATTCGAGCTAAAATCTGACTCCCCTGTGCGGGATTTCGTCTCGAATATTATGCATCTCCTCTAGCTTAAATGAACTAGTAACTTCTTACTTGTTTCTATTATGCCACGTTGGGCGAAATTGGTCAAATGGCTTACGCTTGAAATAATACCATAAGCGGTGTTAAAATCTACCCAGATGTATAATAATGAAAAAACTTCCAGCGGCGTTACGAAGGTACTTCATTTTTTCTTCATACTTTTTATCATTGCGGCCTTCGTTATCTTCGGCAAAGCTATTATCGATCACATTGATGGCGACTCAATGACCGTGACAGCCGGCGCAAAAGAAGACGAAGAGTGCGGCGACGAGCAGGCGCAAAAAGCCGCCCAACAGGCTGGGCTCAAAGTTCCGGTTAAATGTAAGAAAACCTCCAAATAAAAAAAGAACCCCCAGTAAGGGGGATTCTTTTTGAATTATTCTTCGTTTTTAGCGTCTTCCTCTTCGCTTTCTTCGACTGCGGAGAGTAGGGAATCTTCAACGTTCTTTTTCTTCTTTTTCTCTGGTGCTTTGGCGATTTCGACGTCGATTTCGTAACCAGTCAATTTAGAAGCGAGACGAACGTTCTGGCCAACGCGACCAATCGCGATGGATTGTTGTTCTTTGGAAACGTAAACCGTAGCATGGTTGACGGTCTCGCCCTTCTTATTTTCAATCGTGTCAGTTTCGACTTTCTGAATTTCAGCTGGGCTGAGTGCTTCACGAATGTATTCAGAAATGTTGTCGCTCCAGTTGACGATATCGATTTTCTCACGATCGCCGATTTCGTTCATGACGGCCTGAACGCGGACGCCACGGCCACCAACGAAGGTACCAACTGGGTCAATGCCAGGCATCGTAGCGGCAACGGCAATCTTAGTGCGGCGACCAGCCTCGCGCGCAATCGCCTTAATTTCGACGGAACCGTTTTCGATTTCTGGAACTTCCTGACGGAACAAATACTCGATAAACTCTGCACAACCGCGGCTCAGGATAAGCTGCGCACCACGTTCATTGCGCTCAATCTCTTTAATGTAGACCTTAATACGGGAACCGACGGCGTAATATTCGCCTTCGATTTGCTCGCTTTTTGGCATAATGCCAGTAGCTTTGCCGAGGTCAACGCGCACCAATTTTGGCTCGACGCGGACAATCGTACCATTTACGACGCTGCCAATCTTATCTTCGAACATCGTCAAAACAGCATCGCGTTCGGCTTCGCGGAGGCGTTGGATTACGACCTGCTTGGCGGTCTGGGAAGCGACGCGGCCAAAACCTTCGACTTTGTGCTTTTCTTCGACGGTGTCACCAATTTCCTTGCCCTTAGCTTCGGATTGTGGAATTTCGGTTGCTGGATTGTAAGCTACATCATCTTCGATAACCTCGCGTACGATATAAACATCAGCTTCGCCAGTGTTGAGGTCGAGCTCGCAGCGTACGTCCATGTCTTTGTCGCCATTATCTTTGCGCCATGCTGCCGCAATTGCCTGTTGGATCACATCAATTACAGTCTCTTTTGGTAGGTTCTTTTCTTCAGCAATGATGTCGACCATCGCGACCATCTGCTTCAAATCTAGATCCATATTTTCCTTTCGTTAATTATTTACATTAATAAAACCGCCTCTTTTCGAGCCGGTCTTCATCTGTATGTCAACAGTATAGCAGATATTGCAAAAGATGTCAAAATATGTTATATTATGTAACGACCCACGAGTCTTGTGTACATTATCAGAAGGAGCGATGAAATTGATATGGGAAAGAATAAATTTCAACCAACCGAACCGTATTACTCCAAGAAAACTTCATATTTTCCGGCACCGCGTGGTGCTAAGCGTGGAGCAGTCTTGCTGCTCTCCGTAATCGGCATTATATTCGTGGCGTTAATCGCGGCGATCGTGGCTGGCGCTATGGGCGACCTCTGGAACCGTGAGCTCTCTGACGAAGAGGCCCTTAAACTGATCGAAGATTACCGCGAAGGTAGCATGGTCGATCTCGACGCTTACCTGACGCAGCGTCGCTATGAAGCCATGGGCGCACCGGGTGAATACGTCTATCGCAGTAAGGATAAAACTATTTCCATCCAGGATTACGGCGATTATGTGCGTGTCGGAGATGGCGAAGGAAATTCGAACCAGTACGGCATTGGTTACGATACCGGCTTCTACGTCTGCCGAGTCTGCTATCTTAATGAGGCGACGCAAGAAGAGGAGTATTG
>OCTW011588238.1_pt1 | contig 10555 bp, 8 predicted proteins | sample 1539671 | NCBI WGS metagenome assembly OCTW01 (sample SAMN02144230, study PRJEB22623) | gut metagenome | biome: sheep rumen | host: Ovis aries | place: New Zealand
TTGGCGCTGTCAAGAAGCTTCTGTGCTTCACGGCGCGCCTTGTCAAGCTCACGCTCTTTAAGCGTTTCAACCTTGTCGAGCTCGGACTTCGCGCGGCTTTCCGCCTGCTTCGCTTTTTCCGTCATTTCCTCTGCGCGCCGGCGATCGTTTTCAAGCTCCTTTCGGGTATGCTCAAGCGAGTCAAGCACAGCCTCAAAGGAACGGCTTTCCGAGTCAACAAGCCCCTTCGCCTTGCTGATTACGCTTTCAGGCATACCGAGATGCTCGGAGATTGCAAAGGCATTTGACCTTCCGGGTACGCCGATTAAAAGCTTATAGGTAGGACGCAGGGTTTCAACATCAAACTCGCAGCTTCCGTTAATAACGCCGTCGGTTTCCAGCGCATAAGCTTTTAACTCCGCATAATGAGTTGTGGCGCATATTTTCGCGCCCTTTTCCCTCAGTGCTTCAATAACCGCCACCGCAAGCGCCGCTCCCTCAACAGGGTCGGTACCTGCGCCAAGCTCATCAATAAGTACAAGGCTGTTTTCGTCGGCTTTTTTGATAATATCTATTATATTGACCATATGCGAGGAGAAGGTGGAAAGCGACTGCTCAATACTCTGCTCATCGCCGATATCAACAAGAATGTTATCAAATACAGCAAGCCTTGAACGGTCAGCCACGGGGATAAGAAGTCCGCACATCGTCATTGCGGTAAGCAGTCCGAGAGTTTTAAGCGAAACGGTCTTGCCGCCCGTATTCGGCCCCGTGATTACGAGAGTGTCATAATCCCTGCCGAGAGCTATATTTGTGGGCACAACCTTATTCTTGTCAATAAGAGGGTGCCTTGCTTTTTTAAGCTCGACAATACCCTCATTGTTGAGCAAGGGCTTTGAAGCCTTCATTTTATAGGCAAGGTGGGCTTTCGCAAAAATCAGATTGAGCATTACCGCGCCGTCATAGGAATGCTTAATGCTCTCTGAAAATTCGCCTGCCTCGGCTGACAGCTCGAAGAGGATGCGCATAATTTCATCCCTCTCCTTACCCTGAAGCACCTTGATATCGTTATTCAGGTCAACTACCGACGAAGGCTCAACAAACACGGTTGCGCCCGTTGAGGAGGTGTCGTGCACAAGACCCGGTACGCTGCCCCTATGCTCAGCCTTTACAGGTACAACAAAGCGTCCGCTGCGCTGAGTTACAATTGCTTCCTGCAGATACTGCTGATAATGAGCCGAATGTATCAGGGAATCGAGCTTATCCCTGACCGAGCTTTCCTTCGACCTGATTTTACGCCTTATATCCGAAAGCTCGGGCGAGGCTTTGTCTGAAATTTCCTCCGCACTTATGATAGAGGAAAAAATTTTGTTTTCAAGATATTTATTGACGGTAACGGACTCAAAGAAAAAGTCGAGGCTCGTCCTGACGCCTGCACAGTGCGCATGCCACTCGTCAAGAGTACGAAGCGCCCTCAAGGTGAAGGCAATATCAAGAAGCTCGACAGGATTGAGCGAGCCGCCTGCCGCCGCTCTGTGAAGCGGATTATTCACATTTTTAAGTCCCGAGAAGGACGGCGCGCCGAAGCGAGCAAGAAGCGAAAAGGCGTCCTGCGTCTGACTCAGCAAAAGCTCAACCTCGGTAAAATCGCTTGAGGGTTTAAGAGAAAGCGCAAGCTCCTTAGCGTCCTCGCAGGTACATTCGCCCGCAAGCTTTTCAAGCACCAAATCAAGCTCAAGCGTCCTGAAATTTTTGTCCATATTATAGTCCTTTGTAAAATGTAAGAGTCGGTAAATTCCGTTGGATGCGGGAAATTAAATACTTCTCGCTTATGTCGGAGAGAAGGTCAAAATTCTCATCGCTCAGGCTGAAGGAAAAGACCTTCCTGGGTTCTGTAAGACAGATGAAGCGGATTGCCGTTATAACATTTTTCGGGCAGGGCACGCTGCCTGCTCTGCCGTGCTTATCGCAGTAGATACAGCCCTGCGCAATGTCGAAATACATAAGCTCGCTCTCATACTCGCCGCAGGTCTGACAGTAAAGCACATCGGGCATATATCCGCCGAGAGTGAGCGCGCGAAGCTCCACCGCAGTTTTGACAAGGCGCAAATCCTTGTCGGTATTACAAAGCAGATGAAGCGCGTTAAGAATTAACGAGAGAAGCTCCTCACCCGGCTGCTCCTCCTCGCCGAGCTCATAGGCAAGCTGTGTGAAATACTGAGCAAGAGCAAGCTTTTTTATATCCTTTCTCAAATCGAAAAACACCTCGATGGGAGAGGCGTTTTCAATAACATAGGCATCCCTGCCCCTGTAAAGAGAAAAGGTTGAATACGCAAAAAGAGAGGTCGACGAGGACATACGGTTTCTGACCTGCTTTGCGCCCCTTGCGAAAGCGCGCACAAGTCCGTTATCAGCCGTTAAAAGAGTTACCAGTCGGTCGCTCTCCCCTATCGTCTGCTCTTTTATGACCAATCCTTTCATCGAAGTACTCATTATATTCTGCCTTTTTGTTTTTATAATTTACATAATTGAGGTAATCCTCAATCCTGCCTGAATGTGCAAATTCATCCCATATCTTATCAAGCATAATATCACCGCTATTATTGTTTTACGCAGCAGTGATTTTATATGTTCCAAATTAATCCAAGCCGAAATTGTGAATCAGCCCTTCACGGTTGCGCCAGTCCTCCTTGACCTTGACCCAGCAGTGAAGGTTCACTTTAATCTGAAAGAAGGCTTCAAGGTCCTGTCTGGCATAGGTCGAAACCTTTTTGAGCATTGCGCCGTGCTTGCCGATAACCATTCCCTTATGGCTTTCACGCTCGCAATAAATTGTCGCGTCTATATCAAGAATATCGGCGTTGTCGCGTTCACGCATTTTCTCAACCGCAACCGCAATACCGTGCGGTATTTCCTTATCCATAAGGCGAAGGATTTTTTCCCTGATAATCTCAGCCGCAAGCACCCTTTCGGGCTGGTCGGTGAGTGTGTCGTCGGGGAAGAAATGCGGAGAGTCAAAGGCAAGCGCCTTAAGCTCGTCTATAAGCTCGTCAACATGCTCGCCGCTCGCAGCGCTCACAGGCACGACTGCCGTAAAATCATAAAGAGCGTTAAGCTCAACTATTCTCTTTAAAAGCTCCTCCTTATCGGAGAGCATATCAATCTTATTTATCGCGAGAATAACGGGCATTTTGTTTTTTGAGAACATTTCAAGAAGCTCTTTTTCCTGCTCGTTAAGCTCGCCTCTCGGCTCTGTTAAAAAAAGACAGGCATCAACGCCGCCGACGGTATCGCCTACCGCCTCATTCATCTTCTCACCGAGCTTATTATGCGGTCTATGGAAGCCCGGCGTATCGGTAAAGACAAGCTGTGTTTCATCAAGAGTAAGCACGCCCATAATCTTTGTTCTCGTCGTCTGCGGCTTCGAGGATACGATAGCAATTTTCTGACCGAGCATTTTGTTCATCAGCGAGGATTTGCCGACATTCGGCTTACCTACAATTGCTATGAATGCGGTTTTTGTCATTACTCGTCCTCCATATAATAGCTGTCATTTCTCTTAAGACCTATCTGAGTGAGCACCTGCTCCTCCTTCTCCCTCATATGTACAGCCTCAATACCGCCGTCCTCATGGTCATAACCGAGAAGATGCAGCATTGAATGAACGGTTAAAAATCCGATTTCCCTCTGAAGAGGATGATTGTAAAGCTCAGCCTGTTCAACCGCTTTTTCAGCCGAGATTACAATATCGCCGAGAAGCTTTGCGCCCGTGTCGTGATTTATGTCATACTCGCCGTTTTCACCGAGCGGAAAGGAGAGAACATCGGTTTCCCTGTCAATATTCCTGTGAAGCTTATTCAGCTCATGAATCTGCTCGTTATCAACGAAGGAAACGCTTACCTCGGCATTTCCGTCAAACTCCTCCATCTCAAGCACGGCATGGCAGCAGCGCCTGATAAGAAGGCGGATTCCCGTAGGTATTTTTACTTTTTTCTGATTGTTTGAAATAATTACCTTTACTCTGTCCATTATTTATTCTTGCCCTCCTCGTATTTCTGATATGCGTTGACAATATCCTGTACAAGCTTATGCCTTACAACATCCTTCTGATTAAAGCGGCACATCTCAATATCGTCAACATCCTTAAGGATACGCATTACTCTTTTAAGTCCCGATTTCTTACCGTCGGGAAGGTCAATCTGAGTTATATCTCCCGTAACGACCATTTTTGAATTAAAGCCAAGACGGGTTAAAAACATCTTCATCTGCTCGGGAGTAGTGTTCTGCGCCTCATCAAGAATTATAAAGCTGTCGTCAAGCGTTCTTCCACGCATATAGGCAAGAGGCGCAACCTCAATCGCTCCCCTCTCCTGACAGCGCTGAAAATTCTCTGCCCCGAGCATATCGAAAAGCGCGTCGTAAAGCGGTCTTAAATACGGGTCAACCTTGCTTTGCAAATCACCCGGAAGAAAGCCAAGCTTCTCCCCTGCCTCAACAGCGGGTCTTGTAAGAATGATACGGCTTACCTCCTTTGCGCGAAAGGCTGTTACAGCCATGGCAACCGCAAGATAGGTTTTACCCGTACCTGCAGGACCCACGCCGAAGGTTATCGTGTTATTCCTGATAGCCTCGCAGTACTTTTTCTGACCGAGAGTCTTAGGCTTCACGGGCTTTCCCTTGGAGGTAATACAGATTGTGTCGTTTGACATCGCGCTGAGCTTGTCCTCGTTGCCCTCATTCACAAGTGAAATTGCATAGCGCACATTCTGATTTGTAAGCGCTTCGCCTTTGTTTATAAGGATTAACAGCGATTTAAGCGCTCTGCAGGCTTTGCTCACGCTCTCCTCGTCGCCGACAACCTTGAGGTCGGTGCCGCGCGAGATAATCGAAACGCCGTACTCCTCCTCTATTAACTTTACATTTTCATCGAAGCTGCCGAAAAGACTTACCGCCTGGTCGACAGCGTCAAATTCAATATGCTGTTCAGTCATTTTTCTTTTCAACCTTAATTTTTTCTATTCTTCTTTCATCAACCTCAAGAACCGTGAAACGCAGATTTTCATACTCCGCAGTTTCTTTTTCGGCGCTCTCTCCTGTCGGAAGGAAGCCGAGAAGGTTAATCACAAAGCCTGCAAGAGTGTCGTAATCGCCCTCGGGAAATTCAACATCAAGCAGCTTTGCCGCCTCGTCAATATCCTTTACGCCGTCAAAAATAAATGTATTTTCATCAAGCCTTGTAACGCCGTCGTCCTCGTTTAAATCATACTCATCGCGGATATTGCCGACAATGCTTTCAAGCAAATCCTCCATTGTTACAAGCCCTGCCGTGCCGCCGTACTCGTCAACCACAATGGCAAGCATTATCCTCGTTTCCGTCATCTGCTCGAAGAGCTTGCCGCAGGGCAGTGTTTCGGGTACAAAAAGGGGCTTTCTTATATAATCGGTTATCCTGTCGTCAGCGGTGATTTTTGTACCGACGAACTTGAGCAGGTCCTTAACATATATTATTCCCTGAATATTATCAAGGTCATCCGTATAAACGGGAATTCGCGAGCGTCCGCCCTCGATTGCAAGCCTTACCACACTCTCGAGCGAATCGTTAATCTCCACTGCGTCAATATCCGTTCTGTGAGTCATAATATCCCCTGCATTGAGGTCGTCAAATTCAAAGATATTATTTATCATTTCACGCTGATTTTCCTCGAGCTCACCTACATTCTCGTCATCCTCAACAAGCTGTTTGATTTCATCCTCGGTTGAGCCTCTTCTGAATAATCGTTTTCGGCCGCCTCCCATAAAGGCATATCCCTCCATTAGTAATAAAATAAAAATTTATAGTTATGTTCATTATATAATAAAAGATAGTATTTGTAAAGTATATTAATTTATGCTATAATCACCTCGGTGATACTATGCTGATTGAAGAAAACAAAAATGTATGGCAGCTTCTTGCAGAAAGCAAAAAGCCGAATGTGCTTTACGGTATGGGAAATGCCGCCGAGAAAATCACGGAGACGCTTCGTTCATTCGGCGGTGAAATCATTGCCGTTTTTGCAAGCGATGAATTTGTCAGGGGTCATTCCTTTATGGGCTACCCTGTTTTAAAATACAGTCAGGTATGCGAAATGTATGAGGACTTCAATGTTGTTCTCGGCTTTGCGACGCATCTTGACAGTGTTCTTGAAAACATAATAAGAATTAACGAAAAGCACGCTGTATACGCGCCTGATATCCCCGTTGCGGGAGGCGGTCTTTTCACCCTTGAATATTACAGGGAACACGAGAGCGAATTTGAAAAAGTTTACCTTGCGCTCGCAGACGAAAAAAGCCGTGAAGTTTACAAAAATATTCTCAATTTCAAGATAAGCGGTAAAATCGAATACCTGCTTAAAAGCCATAGCGACAAAGACGAGGTTTACAGAGATATTCTGAGGCTCAAAGACGATGAGATTATCGCAGACCTCGGCGCATATGACGGCGATACAATAAGGGAATTCACCGCTTTTACGGGCGGTAAATACAAGCATATTTACGCCCTTGAGCCCGATGAGAAAAACTTTCGCAAGCTCAGAAAGAACTGCGGTGAAATGAAGGATGTAACGCTTTATAACGCAGGCGCGTGGTCAAAGAGGGACACGCTTATTTTTGCAAAGAAGGCAGGCAGGAATTCAAAGCTTTCAAGCGAGGGCGTTCCTGTCGAGGTGTATGACCTTGACAGCCTTATCGACAATGTTACAATGATAAAGATGGACATAGAAGGCTCGGAGTTAAAGGCGCTTGAGGGCGCGGAAAAGCTCATAAGAGCCTGCAAGCCAAAGCTTTATATCTGCGCTTATCACAGGAATGAGGACCTGTTTGCACTCGGAGAAAAGATACTTTCCCTCGGAAATTATAAGCTGTTTTTCAGGCAGAGCAAATACATACCTGCGTGGGAGTGTAATTTTTATGCAGTGAGCAATGACTAAAAAAGGACAAAAAAAGGCTGTATTTCGGTTTACGAAATACAGCCTTTAAATTATTTATCAGTCTGCCTGATTTGAATTTCTCTTAATGATAAGCTCGTCAAGCATTTTCTTATGTTCATCGTCAGTCATTGCATATGACTTCATCGGAAGAGCCGAAAGCACCATACCTACCGCAACAGGGATTGAGATAAGGAAGAACATTGCAGCAGCATATTTACCGCCGTCAACCTCATAGAAATGCTCGCCCTGTGCAAGCTTATAGTTGATGTTGTCGAGATTCTCGCCCGAGAACTTAACAACCGCATAAACAACGCCCTGAATGAGAGCTGCGATACCGCCTGAAAGCTTCGTAAGGAAGGACTGACCCGAGAAGAATACGCCGTCGGGACGGTAGCCCTTATGGTACTCCTCATAGTCAACGCAGTCGGCAATCATAATCGACTGCATAACATTGATACCGCCCATTGAAGCCGAAGCAAGACCGATGCAAACCGCTGTAACTACTACCCAGCCCCAGCTAAGCATATTACCGCCTGAAACGATATATGCCACAAAGATAAGAGCATACGGTACAGCGCCTGCAACCGAATAGAAATTATATATTTTCTTATTCTCAAACTTCTTAACAAATACGGGTGTAATTGCCATTGCAGCAAACTGAGGAATGAATACCGCAAGACCGATAAGCGCAATCTTGAACAGCCTCTGACCGCCGTCAAGATTACCGATATTGTCAAATGAATTATCGGTATAGTAGTAAAGCATAAGCGGCATTGCAAGAATCATAAGAAGCTGAAGCGGGCTTCTTATTACGCCCGAGATAAGAATCTGACGGAACGGAAGGCAATTCCACATAATCTTGAAATTGTCGATAATTCCCCTCTTATCCTCTGCGTCGCCCGGTACTCTCTCCTTGGTTACAAGACCTGCAACCTCAAAGAGAATTGTTGCAACAACTGTAATGATAACTACGGTTGCAATCCATGCAGCCTTCTTGGTATCGTTATTAGCCATCTGCTGAGTGTACTCAGCACCGTTAACGATTGTGCCGATTTTAGCAGCGTACTTAGCCTCAAAATTACCCTTGAGGAAATCAGGAATAAAGCTTACAACGGTACCGATACCGCCGATACCTGCTGCCATACGCGCAAGACCGATAATCTTTGCGCGGTCGTCCTGGTCCTCCGTCATAAGAGATGTAATACCCCAGAGAGGAATATCACATACTGTGAAAAGCATACCCCATGCTATGTAGGAAATTGCAGCCCATGCAACAATAAGAGCCTTGCTTGCGCCGGGACTTGTATAAATTCCGTTCATAAAGCAAAGAATTGTCATTACTCCGATAATTGCAGGGAAGAAAATAAGATAAGGTCTGCACTTACCCCATTTTGTATGCGTCCTGTCAACGATTGTACCCATCATCGGGTCATTAAGAGCATCCCATATTCTTGCAACAAAGATGATAATACTTACTGCAATGGCAGGGATGTAAAGAACCGTACCAAGATATACGCTGACAAGACCCGCAGCGATAACCTGATAAATAAGGTTCTGGCCAAACATACCGGTGAGGTAGCCTATAAGCTCGCCTCTGCCGTAGGTTTTCTTCTGAATTTCGCCCATTGGTTTTCTCCTTTAAGTTATGATAACAGTATAATAACAAATTATAAACAAAAAAACAAGTGAATTTAGATTAATTTTATAATTATTGCACAAAAATCACAATGTGTACATAAATAAGGAGACGGACATACCGTCTCCTTAAAATACTTGTTTATTAAGCTGTCAGATTAACGAAACAACAAGGTCGCCCATTTCCGCAGTCGTAACTGTCGGGAGTCCTTCCTCCGCTATATCGGGAGTTCTTGAAATCGTAAGCGCCTTGTCAACAGCCTTTTCTATCGCGTCAGCAGCCTCGCCCAAACCGAAGGAATAACGAAGCATCATAGCGCCCGAAAGAATTGTTGCAAGCGGATTTGCCTTGCCCTGTCCTGCTATATCGGGAGCGGAGCCGTGAATCGGCTCATAAAGACCGAAGGTACCCTGCGCAAGCGAAGCCGAAGCAAGCATACCGATTGAGCCCGAAATCATCGAAGCTTCGTCGGAAAGAATATCGCCGAAAATGTTTGAGGTTACGATTGTATCAAACTGCTTAGGATTTCTGACAAGCTGCATTGCGCAGTTGTCAACATACATATAATTGACCTCAACCTCAGGATAATCAGCCTTGGTTTCCTCAACAATCTTTCTCCAGAGCTTGGAGGAGTCAAGCACATTCGCCTTATCAACACAGGTGAGCTTCTTTCCTCTCTTCATTGCGTAATCAAAACCTGCGACAACTATTCTCTTAATCTCGGGATAAGTGTAACGCTCGGTGTCAAACGCACCCTCAACGCCGTTTTCAACATAGGTTCCCCTGTCGCCGAAGTAAATACCGCCTGTAAGCTCCCTTACAATAAGAAGGTCAAGGTTATCGCCGATAATCTCATCCTTAATCGGTGATGCTGCTTTAAGCGGCGCAAAAATCTTAGCAGGTCTTAAATTCGCAAAAAGTCCGAGCGCCTCACGGATTGCAAGCAGTCCCTTCTCAGGTCTTTTAGCAGGGTCGATTGTATCCCACTTAGGACCGCCGACAGCGCCGAGAAGCACAGCGTCCGAAGCCTTGCACGCCTCCTCCGTCGCCTTAGGGAAGGGCTCGCCTGTCGCGTCAATAGCACAGCCGCCGAGGAGCTGATAATCATAATCAATTGAAAAGCCGAATTTTTCGCCCGTTCTGTCAAGCACCTTGATACATTCATCAACAATCTCGGGTCCGATACCGTCGCCCTTTAATACTGTAACCTTGTAGTTATTCATAATATCCTCCTTAGCAGATGTCAAAAATTCCCGGCATGGTATCATCACGCTGCGTATCAGGCTGGTCGCGGTTGATTGCGCAGATAATACCCTTCATTGAAGCATAGCCGATATTATGGCTTACGCCGATACCGAACACATCCTTGCCCTCGGGATTTTTCAGATGAATATAGCTTATCGCCTTTGAGTCGGAGCCGACGGAAATTGCGTGCTCGCTATAATCCACGAACTCATAATCGGCGATACCGATGGGCTTAATTGCAGAGAAAAACGCGCTGATAGGACCGCTTCCCTCGCCTGAAATGTTGATGGGCTCGCCGTCGTGATAAGTGATTACGCCCTCAAATCTTACCTTTGAAAGCTCCTCGTTTTCAACCTTCTCCTCATAGACCTTATAATTTCTGAGTCTGTAAGGACCGCAGACATTCCTGTACTCCTTCTGGAAAAGGTCAAATATCTCGCTGCTCTTAAGCTCCTTACCCTTTTCGTCGCACGCCTTCTGTACCACTGCTCCGAACTCGGGGTGCATTGCCTTTGGCATCTTTATGCCGTATTCATTTGCAAGAATGAAGGCTGTACCGCCCTTACCCGACTGGGAATTAATACGGATAATGGGCTCGTACTCCCTGCCGACATCCGCAGGGTCAATAGGAAGATAAGGAATCTCCCACATATCGCTGCCGCTTTCCTCCATATACATCTTGCCCTTATTGATAGCGTCCTGATGCGAGCCGGAGAAAGCAGTGAACACA
>OCTW011591934.1_pt1 | contig 10555 bp, 6 predicted proteins | sample 1539671 | NCBI WGS metagenome assembly OCTW01 (sample SAMN02144230, study PRJEB22623) | gut metagenome | biome: sheep rumen | host: Ovis aries | place: New Zealand
CCGCATCCTCAAGGTGGCACGCACCATCGCCGACCTCGACGCCTCGGAGGCCATCACCACCACCCACCTCAGCGAAGCCATCAACTACCGCAGCCTCGACCGCGACAGTTGGGGCCGATAGGCTGCCGACAGCCGCCGCCAGGACAAAGCCCTGCGGCAAAACAAAAAGCGAGAGTGCCTTCTGCGGCACTCTCGCTTTTTCAGATGACAGTATAAACTATCAACTTATTTCTTGACAACCTTCTGCAGGCTGCGTCCGTTCTCCGTATCGATGCGGAACATATAGACGCCATTGCTCAGGCTGCTCAGGTCGACGGTATTCTTGTTCGAAGTCATAACCGTACGGCCAGCCATATCGAGAACCTCGACAGCCTTCAGGCCCTCAGCCTCGATGTTGACGATGCTGGTGGTGGGGTTAGGATAGACGTTGACGCTGACCTCTTCGGTATTGTTGATACCGACGAAAGGGCTGTTGAAGTTGGGTCCGAAACGATGGTAGTAGCCCTCGAGGATGCCTCTCTGGTGGACATTCCAGCAGGGACCGCACCAGCAGCAGGAGTAGTCAATCACAACACAGTAGCCGCTGTCCAGCCACGACTGGAGTCTGATGGGATACTGATGCTGAGCATCGCGGAAATCGTAAGTGGTGAAAGCGTTGCCGATGTGATCCCAAGTAGCCTTGGCACCATCCTTCTTGTTGTTGGCGACGACATTCTTGGCATTGTCGCCGATGGCGATGCCGATGTTGTCGATGTCAAGATAGAACATATCGCTGACATTGTAGTGGCGGAAAGCGATATAGACGGTCTGGCCAGCATAGCTGCTCAGGTCGACGCTGAGGGCACGCCAGTCGGCAATCGAATTGCCTTCCCAGACAGGAGTGGTGGCGGAAGCACTGGCAACAGTAGCCTCGGTGCAGACATAGACAGCATAGTGCTCGTCGGCATAGTCGGCATCCTGACCCTTGTCAAACCAAGTCAGGGAAAGGCTGCTTTCGTTCGGCAGAGTGATGGCACTGGTGAAAACCCAGTCGTTGGGATTGAGGGCACCTGCCTGACCGTTCCACGAAGCCGAAGCCAGCATACCATTCGAGTTTTCATAGCCTGCAGCCTGATTGCGCAGATAGTCAAGAGTCCAACTGAAGCCGTCGCCGTCGGCGTCGATAAAGGTCCAGTCGGCATAGTCGCTAACATTTTCAAAATCAAAGAAAGCCACATAGTTGAGCACATTGACGGTACCGTTTTCGGTAACCGAGCCGTTGGCGTTGGTAACGGTCACGGTGACGTTGTAGGTACCGGGGGTGCTCCAGCTGCAAGTGGCGGTGGCGCCGGTAGCGGTGGCAGGAGTACCGTTCTGGAAAGTCCACTCAACGCTGTAGGAGTCAACGCTGATAACGCTGACGCTGAAAGTGGCGGAGGCATCCTTGGCTACAGTGCCGGGAATATTGACACCCGTAATCTGGGGAGCCTGACCGGCACGCGGATAGCTGTTCAGCAGCTGAGCCATATTGGCATTGCAATGAGCGGTATCAAGATAGTTATAGTTAATACCATCAGCTTCGCCATAGATGCTGCGATAGTAGCCGCTGGGGGCGATAAAAACGATAAAAGGCACTGCATTGTCGTAGAGCGACGAGCAGGTGTTGAGGGTAGCGCGGTCGTCAGCCATAGGATAAGGTACGGTTCCGCCAAGAGTCCAGTCGCCCTGCGTAAATCCGGCATACGTCTGGGCAGTAGTGGTACCCGTAATCTGGGCGGCAGTGTTGGATTCCTCAACCTCGGCCCACAGCACACGCAATTGGTTGGTGCCTTTGTTCTGCGCCGACAGTGAAGTGATTGTCAGCATTGCAGCTAAAACTAATAAAATTTTCTTCATTTTACTGATAATTTGATGATTAATAATAATTTTTACAGATTTTCGTTTAATGATATTAGATGCAAAGATACACATTTTTTTTATTATCCAACACTTTTCCGAAGATTTTTTTTTATTTTTGGACAAAACCCTGCAATTCAGAAAAAAAGTGTACCTTTGCAGCGGAATATTAACCCAGGGGTACTTGCTAACCCCCTTTAACAAAACAAGATATGAAGAAAAACACATCGCAGGTGAGCGTCCTGTTTCTGCTTTTTTCAACGCTCTTCACAGTCTGTTTGATCATTTCAAACCTTTTTGCCGTCAAACCTTTTTCATTGGGGCCCGTATCCTTCACCGGAGCCATATTCCTCTTCCCCGTCAGCTACATCGTCAACGACGTGGTCAGCGAGGTGTGGGGCTTCCGTCGCGCCAAGGTGCTGATATGGACAGCCTTTGCGCTCAACTTCTTCGTGGTCCTGATGGGCTTCGTCGTCGACCTCCTGCCCGGGGCACCCTGGTGGGACGCCACGGCCTCGGCGGGGTTCCACAGCGTCTTCGGCCTGGCGCCGCGCGTTGCTGCGGCCTCGTTCCTGGCCTTCCTGGTGGGCTCGTTCGTCAACGCCTCGGTGATGTCGCGTATGAAAGTGCGCAACGAGGGGCGCCATTTCACCCTGCGCGCCGTCGTCAGCACCCTGCTGGGCGAGCTGTGCGACTCGCTGATTTTCTTCCCCATAGCCCTGGCTGGTGCCGTCATACCGTGGCAGCAGATGCCGATGTTCGTGCTGTGGCAGGTGGGACTGAAAACGGCCTACGAAATCATCGTCCTGCCGCTCACCATACGCATCGTGCGGCGCGTCAAAGAGGTGGAACAGACCGACGTCTACGACCGCGACATCCGTTATACATTGTTTAAAAACAAAAACAAATGAGCCGTACCAACGAAAACCTCAAATCGCTGGGAAACAAGACCGAATACCGTCAGGACTACGACCCCTCGGTGCTCGAAACCTTTGAAAACCAGCATCCCGACAACGACTACTGGGTCGAGTTCCTCTGCCCCGAATTCACCACGCTGTGCCCCATCACAGGGCAGCCCGACTTTGCCGAAATACAGATTCGCTATCTCCCCGACCGCCGTATGGTGGAGAGCAAGAGCCTGAAACTCTATCTCTTCTCGTTCCGCAACCACGGCGATTTCCACGAAGACTGCGTCAACACGATTATGAAGGACCTCATACGCCTGATGGAGCCGCGCTACATCGAGGTGAAGGGCAACTTCACGCCCCGCGGCGGCATTGCCATCCACCCCTTCGCCAACTACGGCCGCCCCGGCACACGATACGAGGAGCTGGCCCACCACCGTATGATGAACTACCGCCTCGGTTAGCGCATAACCTCCTCATTACCAGCACCCGCTCTGCCCGTTGTACAGTATATGTACAGTATATGTACAGTATTTACACGCTTCGGAAGCGTACAAATACTGTACATATACTGTACATATACTGTACAACGGACGGAGAAAGTACCTGTTTTTTTACGTGAAAGTGCCGTTTTTTGGGTGAATGGCGGTGGATGCATTCAGCCAAAAACAGGCGAAAAGGGGAAACGATTGTCCGCAACCACCGTAATGATACATCCAAAAATTAATTTTTAAAACTGCGGATTAAACGGTTTTTAGAGGGGACCGTAAAAAAGCTTCGGAGAAGCTTAATCTTAATAACCCCAGACAAACGGAGTGCAGTCTGGGGATTGACACACAGCGCTATAGCAGCGTCTCGGAGAGACGCGACATCCATTTTGTGCCAATTGCGGACAATCGAAAATGGGAATATGCGGTGAACGGATTATTGGGGACGGCTGAAGGCAATCTCCAAAAATCCGTTTAATTCGCGTTTTGCCTGCAAAACAAAATCCTTAACATCATTAGTTTAATTCGGCAAATTCAACAAATTCGCCGTTAAAAAAAATCATTAGAGGTTTCCGAATGCAATTCAGACGAAAAGTTCGCGGACCACGAAAAAGGCAGCGACGAGGCCGAAGGCAAGCTTGAGGCCCGTGCCCGTCAGGAAGCCGAGGAAGGCACCCCACGCGGCGCGCAGGGCTTCGCGGCTCTGCTTGCCGCCAAGCATCTCGCCGACCAGCGCACCGACGAAGGGCCAGACGATGACGCCCAGCAGGCCGGTGGGGCCGATGGGCAGCCCTACGATGGAGATGATGAGGCCTATGTTGCAGCCCGTCACGCCGGCCTTGCTGCCGCCGTGGCGCTTGGTGCTCCACGAGGGGACGATGTAGTCGAGGATGGTGATGACGACCGCCGCCGCCGCTGTGACGACGAGGAAAGGCGTGCTGAACTGCGCCGCAGCGCTGAGGTGGACAAGCAGCAGGCCCGCCCAGCTGAACGGCGGACCCGCCAAGCCCGGCACAACCGAGCCGACAAGACCGACAACAACCAAAACAACAGCCAGAATTATAAGTACGGTATTCATTGATATTGATTTATTTAAAATCGCGATTCCGCTTGCGGAATCCTAATTGTATGAAAAAAATTCGTTCAATTCGCTTAATTCGCCGTTTTATAAAATCGCATTTAATATTTAATCCGCCGTCAGGCGGTCGTCGACCATACGCGACATATACTGTTGTATGATAGCCTTGAGGCGTTCGACGTAGGTGGGCGGTGCGCTGGGCAGAGGCCGTTGCATCAGCGGGTCGGTGGCAAGGTCGTAGGTGCCCGTGACGCGGTTGCCGTCGAACTGCACAATCGTGTCGCCCTGCAGGTACTGGTAGATTCCGCCGCTGTAGTTCACGGTCCACGTGCTGTCTGGCGGCGTAGCCATAAGGTCCTGTCCAAAAGCGACATAGGGTCGGTCGTAGCCCACCAGGCCGAGGACGGTTGGCATAATGTCGATTTGCTGCGCTATGCCCGGCCTGACGCCGCGCGGCAGCTGGCCCGAGGGGTCGTAGACGAGCACCGGCGCGCGGAAGAGGCCGATGGGCGACAAGTAGTAGTCGTGGTTGCTCATATTGGTGTGGTCGCTGCAAAGGACAAAGATGGTGTTCTGGAACCAGGGCTGGCGGCTGGCGGTCTCGAAGAAGCGGCGCAGGGCGTAGTCGGCGTAACGGATGCACTTGTGCATCACCAGTTCCTCTTCGGGGAACGTGTCGCGGTACTGCTCGGGGATGACGAAAGGATGGTGCGACGAGGCCGTAAAGACCGCAGTCACAAAGGGTTCGCGCATCTCGCCTATCTTGGTGGCGAAATACTGCAGGAAGGGTTCGTCCCAGATGGCCCAGGTGCCGTCGAAGTCGGCTTCGCCGCCGAAGCGCTCGTCGGCATCGTACTCGTTGCGGCCATAGTAGGCCTGGAAGCCCATAGCGCGCGCGGCGGCCTGGAAGCCCATCGAGCCGTTGTCGGCACCGTGGAAAAAGGCCGACGAATAGCCCACCTTGCCAAGCTCGCCGGGCAGGCCGCTGACCTTGTTGAGCGAATAGCCCGTAAAGAAGAAGGGCTCGACGAACGACGGTATCGACGCCAGCACTGCGGGCATCCCCTCGATGCTGGTGCGCCCGTTGGCGAAAGTCTGCTGCCAGGTCAGCGACTGGCCCAGCAGCGAGTCGACAAAGGGCGTGTAGCCCCTGTAGCGGCCGCCGTCGAGTGTGCGGTTGTAGAAGCCTATGTATTCGCGGCCAAAGCTTTCAACGATGATTACCACCACATTGCGACGCGTGGGGACGGCGTTGCTGTCGGGTGTGTGCAGCGGCGTGTAGAGCGTTTCAAGACGGCTTTCGTCGAAATATTGCGGTATGTCGTAGCCCGTCTTGCCGACGGTGCGGATGACCGAGAAGGGCGTGTTGAGCACTATGGCGGCCTCGTTGGGCCGGTTGACGTACTGGTTGGCGTCGGCAAGCGACACGGGACGGTAGGTGTTGATGATGCCGCCGCGCATAGCAATGACTGCCAGCGGCATAGCGAGGATGAAGGCCGTCCATTGGGTGATGCGGTAGCGTCGGCGGTCGGCGTCGCTGCGCAGCTCGAGCTGCCCGTCGGGCTTGGCATAGAGCAGCCACAGCAGGGCTATCAGCACCGCGCCGGCCAGGACCAGGTACCAGTGGTTCAGCACCTCGGTGAGGAATATGCTGCCCAGATTGTTTTCGTTGCCGAACTCGCTGAAGAAGGTGCTGGTGGTGCGGCGGCCGGTATATTGCGAATAGACAGCGTCGCACAGGTTGGCGACAACAGCCAGTGAGTTGATTACGACGTAGATCCACTTGCACATCGTCTGCCACCACGGCCGCTCTTTGGCCATCACGGGCAGTAGCATCAGCAGTACGTAGAGGGTGTTGGTGTAGGCTATGGCCGAGCCGTCGTAGCGCAGGCCGCCGCGCAGCAGGTTCCACAGGCTCAGGGTGTTCCAGCCCTGAGCAAAAAGCGACCAGTTTTCGCACACATAAACGATTCGGCAGAGCATATAGACGCCATAGGCCAGCAGGATGTTGAGCACGGCGGCAAGCAGCGGGGAGCAGTGACGGTATTTAGTCTTCATAGTTGTGTTTTGGGTCGGCACCATACGATATTAGTTGCGCGCAACTTCGCTACAATCATCATAACACACATATTTATAGTGCAATAAACACCACATCGCACCGACGAAACAATATGCAAATATACACTTTTTCCCGAAAACTACGGTTCGTATACGATTTCCACCTTGCTGCGGCCTTCGCCGATTTTCTTGAGCTTGATTTTGTTCGGAATGCAGCCCAGCAGCTCCTCGCGATGCGATATTATACCCACGCGCCGGTCGCCCTGGCCGCTCATATCGCCCAGGCGGCCCAGCGTGGACATAACGCTGTTGAGACATTCTTGGTCGAGGGTGCCGAAGCCTTCGTCGATGAACAGTATGTTGACATTCAAGTCGGGACGGTTCAGTGACGAAAGGGCCAGCGAAAGGGCCAGCGAGATCATAAACTTCTCGCCACCCGACAGGACGGCCGCACTGCGCACCTCGTTGCGGTTGAAACGGTCAAGCACGAGTATCGAAAGCTGCTCGTTTTCAGCGTTGCAGGTCAGGGTGTAGCGGTCGTTGATCTTGCCAAGGTAGAGATTGGCATTGTTGAGCAGCGGCATCAGTATGTGCGTCTGCACCAGATTGCGGAAACGGCTGTCGCCGAAGCGTTTGTCCAGCAGGTACCAATGGTCGCTTTGCTGCTGAGCCTTGTCGTATGCGGCCTTGGCTTCGGCCAGCTTTTCGAGCAGTACGACGTTGCCGTCAAGCTTGGTGCGGGCCTCGGTGCAAAGGCGGTTCGCCTCGCGTTCCACCGCCTCGGCCTCGGCAAGCAGACGCTCCAGCTCACTTTTGTCAGGCACCGCCTCGTCGTCGTTCAGGCCCAGGCTTTTGCGGGCACCGGCGGCATCCGACAGGGCATCGGACAGCACCTTCTGCCATATCTTGACGTTGCCTTCGTGGTCGGCAAGGTATCGGCGTGCCGCAGACAGGGCATCGCGCTTCTCCATCAGCGCCGCCAGATAGGCCTCGTCCTTGCCACTCCTGGCCTTCCACGCGTCGAGTTCGGCCTGGCAGCGCGCCATCGTCTGGCGGCATTCTGTCAGGGTACTCTCCACAGCGCTGCATTGCGAGGCCAGCTCCGTCCAATCCTTCAGCGGGTCGGCACTGGGCGTGGCGCTGCTTTCGGCGGCGGTCCAATCCGCGTGCGCCGACGCGATGCTGCCCCTGATGGCACCGACACTGTCCAGCAAGTCGCGGACACGACGCTGCGCGGCAAGGCCATCTTCGTAGTCTTTCTTCCTTTTGCTGTATTCACCAGCCTCATCCTTAAGCTGTTCGGCGACCTCTGCGCTGCGCTCCTCCCATTGCGGATACCACATTCCTATCCGGGCCTCTATCTGCTCCCGGTCGCTGTCCAGCTCTTTCTGTGCCGTCGCGGCTTTCCTCGTCAGTTCCTCAATCCTGTCGCCATTCTGCTTCACGCGGCTTTTGGCCACAGCCAGACGCTCCGTCGCCCTGTTGAGGGCATCGTCCAGCGGCTCCTTCTCTTTCAGACTGGCATCCAGCTGCTTCTGAAGTCCTGCCAGCAAGTCGCGCTTCCTTTGCAAAGCCTCTTCAGCCTCGGACAGCTGCTCCAGATGAAGACCAATCTGCGCATCGACATCGCCGTCCATCGCAATACCGGCCTTGTCCATACGCTGGGACAGGTTGCCGCGAGCCGTATCGATGGCCTTGTCAAGATTCAAAAGTATGTCTTCCAGCACCTTGATGCGCCCCTCGATGTCGCTCACGGCAGCTGTGGCGGCGGCAAGGGCCTGCTGCGCCTGCTCGGCCGCAGAGCGCGTCTGGCGGCGTTCCTCCTCGTATGGCGTGACCAGGAGGGCAAACTGCTCCCTGGTGAGTATCTTGTCGACTATCTTTTGGCCGCAAAGCGGGCAGATATCAGTCTGTTCGGCCACAATTGTCTGGCGCAGCTCGTCCAGTTTCTCGTCCAGACTGGCATCGATGGCCGCCAGGCGCCGCATAGCCTTCTCGTATGCAGCCTGCGCCGTCGCGGAAGCCGTTTCGGCTGCCGCCCTGACTTGCCGCTTGGCATCCAGCTCCTTGCCCAGCGCCGACAGCTTGGCCGACTGCCCGTCGCGCTCCTTCTGTCTGGCAAGCCAGTCGCCATAGTCGCCGCGCAACTTCTCGTATGCCGCCTTGAGCGATGCGTAACTGCGCGCGTCGGCATCCATCTGTTTGGGGTTCAGCTGCTCCACCTTGGCCAAAAGTTCGCCTATGGCCTGCTGGGCCCGCTCGGCGGCGGTGGCAGCAGCGGCGCGTTGGGCTTCCGCATCCTGTGCTTCCTTGTTTAAAGCCTCCACCCTGCCCTCGGCAAGCCTTTTCTCCTTTCCAAGCTCCTCGATGGCAGCACTGCTGCGGCGCAACTGTTCCATCCGCGAAAGCGTCACCGGCGCTTCGCGGTACAGGCCGTCGCGGTCGGCGCGTTCCGCAAGCCAACCCTTCTCGTCATCGATTCGGGCAGCCTCGACGGCGAAAGCGCGCTCGCGCACAGCCACATCGGCAGCCAGCACGGCAAAACGCTGATGCAGAGCCTGCTCGCGCTCCTTGGCGGCAGCGAAGGCGGCGCGCTTGCCAAGCAGTTCGCTCATACTGCGCCGCTCGTTGTCGGTCTCGTCCCAGTCCCGGCACAGGGCTGCTTTGGCGGCATAATCGTCGCCCTCGGCCTCGGCCTTCAGCTGCGCCAGCCGGGCCTCGGCATCGTTTTTGCGGACAAGGTTGTCGTTGATTTTGGCCACCAGGTTGATCTTCACGCCGAGCGACCTCTTTGCCTCGGCGGCATTCCTCTCCTTCTCGCCCTCCTCGTCCAAAACCGCCTGCAGCCGCTTCACCTCCTCGTCGGGCAGGATATAGGACTCGGCGGTCTGGAACGCCTTCCTGGCCACATCGGCGGCCACCTTGCGGCGGTCGTAGATGGTGCGGATGGCCTTGCCGTATTTCGAGAAAAGGCTTGTGTTGGTCAGCTTTTCCAGTATGTCGGCGCGCTCCTCGCGGCTGCCGCACAGGAAGCTGGCAAACTGGCCCTGAGCCAGCATTGCCATACGGTTGAACTGGTCGAACGTCAGCCCGACGGCACTCTCGATGGCCTTGCCGCACTGCGTGCCCTCGATCCAGTCGTTCTTGCCGGCCTTCAGAAACCAGCGCTTGCGGCTCTTCAGCTGGCCGCGACTCCTGGTCAGGCCCAGCTGCATCTTGGCGCGGTATTCCACCCCGTCGTTGCCAATGAAGACGACCTCGCTGTAGCACTCGTCGTTCTCGCTGATTCCCAGTCGCGTATACTGCTCGATGCTGGTGATGCTCATCTCGTTGCCATAGGCGTTGGTGAACAGGTTGCGCGTCTTGTTCTCCACGCCCTCTATGCGCGGAGTCTTGCCATAGAGGGCCAGGGCAATGCCGTCAAGCAGCACCGACTTGCCCGTGCCCGTGTCGCCATAGATGAGGAACTTCTGCGCCGCCAGGCCCGTGTCGGGGTCCATCAGGCCCGGGTCGTGCTCAAAATCGATGTCGGCCCTTTCGATCGAGGCTATGTTTCTCAGATGCAGTTCGATGAGTTTCATTTTTCCTGATCTCCTTTCAGCAGTTCCTCCTCGATTTCTCGAAAGTCGTTTTCAAGGTCGTCGAGGTTCAGTTCGGGATACATATCGATAGTTTTCCTGATGAATTCCAGCGGGTTGGTCATCTGCTGCAGCTCGGCCAGCTCGAAGACCGGCCGTTCGGCCACAGCCTCTTCCGCCGCGTCGTTCTCGCAGATGGTCTGAGGGTTGAAACGCACCTCATTGCCAGTGCTTTCCAGCTTGCGGTAGATGGTCTGCACAAAGTCGGACGGCAGGGATGCGAAGGCCGCCGCATCGACGCGCAGGCGGATGTAGCCGCGCCCGGGGTCGGCGCAGAAACGGTCGACGGCATCGTACACCTCGAACGAGCTGCCAAAAGGCTCGCAATCAGGCTCCGGCAGGATGTAGAAATGGCGCAGCTCGTCGATTCTCAGTCGCGTCAGCTCCACCGTGCCGCCGTGGCGGTCGATGTCGACCAGGCTCACGGTGTGCGGAAAGCGCTCGTCGCCGCTGACGTGCAGCGCGCTGCCCGAATAGCGTGCAATGCCGGCGCCATAGCTGCTGCGGGGCTCG
>OCTW011602530.1_pt1 | contig 10553 bp, 7 predicted proteins | sample 1539671 | NCBI WGS metagenome assembly OCTW01 (sample SAMN02144230, study PRJEB22623) | gut metagenome | biome: sheep rumen | host: Ovis aries | place: New Zealand
ATATACCAAACGTTTGGTATGCGAAATGCCACATTAAAGGGATTGTGAGACTGCAAAAAACGTCGTACCTTTGCAGTCAGAAACAAGTTCCAATAGAAATATTGAAGAGAGAGATTTTTATTTGTTATTAATGTTATTAATTTTATAAATGGTAAGGATTATGACTAAGATTGCAAAACAGCTGACAGAGCTCGTCGGCAACACTCCACTTCTTGAGCTCAACAAGTATTCAAAGGCAAAGGGTCTTGAGACTCCTGTTATTGCCAAGGTAGAATTCTTTAATCCTGGTGGTAGCGTAAAGGATCGTATCGCACTGGCGATGATTGAGGACGCAGAGGCCAAGGGCATCTTGAAACCAGGTGCAACCATTATCGAACCAACCAGCGGTAACACAGGTGTAGGATTGGCACTGGTATCGGCCGTTAAGGGCTACCACTTAATCCTTACCATGCCCGAAACCATGAGTGTAGAGCGCCGTAACCTGGTTAAAGCCTATGGTGCTGAGGTACGACTCACTTCTGGTAAAGACGGCATGCCAGGTGCCATCCGTGCTGCCGAGGAGTTGCGCGACTCAATTCCAGGTGCTGTTATCCTGCAGCAGTTTGAGAATGGCGCTAACCCTGCTAAGCACTACGCTACCACAGGTCCTGAAATCTGGCGCGACACCGATGGACAGGTTGATATCTTTATTGGCGGTGTAGGTACTGGTGGTACTATCAGTGGTACAGGTAAGTACTTGAAGGAGCAGAATCCTAACGTAAAGATTATCGCTGTAGAGCCAAAGTCGAGCCCAGTGCTGAACGGCGGTCAGAGCGGTCCTCACAAGATTCAGGGTATTGGTGCAGGTTTTGTGCCTAAGACCTACGATGCTAATGTGATCGACGAGGTGTTTGATGTAGAGAACGACGATGCTATCCGTACTGGTCGTGAGATTGCCCAGAGCGAGGGATTGCTGGTAGGTATCAGCGCAGGTGCAGCCCTGTATGCAGCCATCCAGGTGGCTAAGCGCCCTGAGAACAAAGGCAAGAAGATTGTAGCCCTGCTGCCCGATACTGGCGAGCGCTATCTCTCGACTGTGCTTTACGCATTCGAAGATTATCCACTTTAAGTTGTTTGTTCAATAAATGAGTAAATGCAGACAAGCTTCACAGCTTATCTGCATTTTTTATCGCAGTTACTGCTTGATTTTTTCATTTTTAAAAGCTGTATTTAAGTTTGATAAATAATTCGGAGTTGTTTTTGTAGATGGCGAACGTACCGCTATCGGCGTGAAAAAGGTCGTAGCCTACGATGGCATGCAACTGGTCGTTCAGGGCGTAGTCGGCGCTCTGGTCCTGATCGTTTACATTGTGGTGTTCGTACATCATGGGTTCCAACTCTTTAAGGAGTGGCGCTACAATGTGTCGGAACAGTTCGTCCTTACTCTTAAAATAGTTGTAGATATTGCTCACGCCAATGCCAACACCAGCGGCAATATCGCGCATAGAAGTCTTAGTATAGCCTTTGGTCATGAACACCTGTTTGGCCACCTCTACAATCTGTTCGCGTGTATAATCCTTTTTTATCTGCATGGCTTATTACTATTTAAAAACGAACAATGTTCTATTTTGTTCACAAAAAAAAGAAGACCCGCTTGGTAGCGAGTCTTCCCTGGTAGGTATAGGGATGCTTATTCAGACAGCATGGTTATCTCGATGCAGCGCTTGGCAGCTAGCAGGCGCTGGGCCATGCGCTGTACGTCGGCAGCGGTTACCTCGTTAACCAGTTTGCAGTAGTCGCGGTCGAAGTCGGTATCATCGTCTATCTCGTGCCAGATAACGTAGCTCCAGTAATCGTTGGTAATTGCCATCTGGGCATACTGCTTGGTAAGATACTCCTTTACCTTTTTGAGCGATGAAGCGGCAGGACCCTTATCGGCAATGTTCTGCAGCTGCTGGTAGATAATTGGATTCAATTCGCCATAACGACTTGGATCGGCATTATAGGCAATCTTCAAAGTGGCGTTAGGATGATCGTCCTTATCCAGATCGAAATCAACGCTTACACCGTAGGTGCCACCCTTCTCCTCACGAACAGAATCGGTATAGGCGATAGAGAGGCAGCGCTTCAGGAAGTCGAGCTCAAGGTCGCTCTTAGGCGAAAAGTCGACATCAGCGGTGAGGTAGATGCTGATGTTGGCCAGTGGTGTAGCCATCTTCTTGGTGAACTTAACCACCTTCTGTCCATCTACAATCTGTGGCACGTTGGCCTGGTTGGGCTGCTCGTGCTTGTTTGTGGCAGGCAGTGCGGCCAGATACTGACAAATATACTGATGCAGCTGCTGCTCATCGAAGTTACCGATAATCACGGTCTTGAAGTTAGCGGCATCGCTGAATCGATCCTTGTAAATCTCAAGAATACGGTCGTAACTGATCTTGTCGAGTGTTTTCTGAACGACGGGTGCCAGACGTGGGTGGTGACCGTAGAGCACGGCACGGATAGAGTCGTTGTAATCAACCTTTGGCGAGGCATTGCGGTTTGCCAGGAACGCACGCTGACGGTTTATCAAGCTGGCGAAAGCTGCTGTATCCTTGCGTGGCTGGGTGAAGTAGAGGTACGAGAGCTGGAACATGGTTTCCATATCCTTGAGCGAGGCACTACCGCTGATGCTCTGACCCTTGCTGCCTACCGAAGGACTGATACGTACGCTCTTACCAGTAAGCATCTTGCGCAGGGTAACAGCATCGAACTGACCTACGCCACCCTCGGTAACACCGCTTGAGATCATTGAGAAGTTGGGGATATCCTCATCGCCATATAGCGAGGTGCCACCTTCGCCATGCATGCGCATGTAAACGGCATCGGCCTCGTAATCGGTCTTCTTGGTATATACCTTCATGCCGTTGCTCAGGGTGAGCTCGGTAAAGCCATGACGGTAGGGCTTCTGACTAACGATGGTGCCTGCCTTGGGCAGAGCGCTCATGAGCGAGTTGGCTAACTGAGCCTCCTGATAGGGGGCGTAGGCCTGCTGCTGGGCAGCCAGGATAACCTGCTCAATCTGCTGCTCGGATGGAATCTCGAAGCCTTCCTTATCGGGAGCGTACATTACTACTACCTGATTCTTATCAGTAATGAGCTCCTTTACAGCTGCGTTTACCTCGGCCAGGGTTACCTCACGGTCCAGCTTCTGAGTGTTGGTCAACTTAAAGTCGGCGCTCAGCATGGGCTCGTTCTCCAGGAAGTTATTCACACATACGTTCACGTAGTGCGAGTTGCGATAATCGTTCTGCATGTTGGCACGGCGTTCGGCGGCGTTCAGGTATAGCTTTTTGGCACGATCGAGCTCGCTCTGGGTAAAGCCGTGCTGACGGGCACGTTCGGCCACACCTACGGCGCTGATGATACCACCCAGAATGTTGTCCTGCTTACAGCTGACGCTCATAGAGAAGGCCTCCTTGGTGCGACTGATGAAGAAACTTGAGGCACGACCGGTGGCACTCTGGAATGGAGGCACAGGCTGCTGGCGCAACTCTACCAATCGGTCGTTCAGCATGCTGCTGATGAGTCCGTCGATATAGTCACCGCGCAGGTACTGCTCGTTGTTCTTTTCGCTATCGGGCGTGGCCTCACGCTTCTGGTAGATATGACAGAGCACGATGGGCTGCTCCTTATCCTTCTGGATATCAACAATCATCTTCTCGTTATCGCCAACGGGATAGTAGATGCGCTTGGCAGCCTTCTTAGGCATGGGGATAGATGAAAAAATCTTCTTGATTTTCTTTTCCATCTTGTTTACGTCGATATCGCCTACGACGATGATGGCCTGCAGGTCGGGACGGTACCACTTCTGGTAGTAGTCGCGCAGGTCCTGATAGGGGAAGTTATCTACGATATCCATCGATCCGATTGGCATGCAGTCTTCGTACTTGGTGCCTTTGTAAATCTTTGGCATGGCCTGCTCCATGAGGCGCTGTACGGCCTTACCGGCACGACGTGTGCGCCACTCCTCGTGGATAACGCCACGCTCCTTATCAATCTCGGCATCCTCTAACAGCAGGTAGTGGCTCCAGTCGTGTAGCACCAGCAGACAAGAGTCGATGATGCCCTCGCGCTTAAGAGGGGCTGAGCCGATGTGATACACCGTCTGATCGATAGAGGTATAGGCGTTGAGATTGGCGCCAAACTTTACGCCTATGCTCTCGCACCAGGGAACGATGCCCAGCTTCTTACCCTTGCCGGGGAAGTTCTTGGTACCGTTGAAGGCCATGTGCTCCAAGAAGTGAGCCAGACCACGCTGGCGTGGTTCCTCCTGGATTGAACCCACACGCTGGGCAATATAGAAGTCGGCCAGACCTGCTTCCTTAGCATTGTGACGGATATAGTAGGTCATGCCGTTCTTCAGCTTACCCTTACGGATGGTAGGGTCCTGAGGCAGGCTCTGGGCCACTGCCGATACCGACAGCAGCGCCAGAGCGAAAAGAGAATATAGTTTCTTCATCGGTCATTACTTTTTGAGTGAAGGCACCTGACGAGCCTCCATGTCGTTTGTAGAATTGTTGGTGTCGATATACTTGCCTGTAGAGTCCTGCTTACGCTTGATGGCAGTGCCACGCTGTGTGGTGTCCTTAGAGTTGGCACGACCAGCTACCCAGCCTGCATCGAGTGTCTCGGAAATTACAAACCAACCGAAATCATCCTCGGTACCCAGGTTCACAGCATCAAGTACCCACTCGTTAGGAATCTGTACCTGCTTGCTCTCCATCAGCTTACCGGTTGTGGCGGTGTAGGTAGGAGTTTCGCTGTGGTTGGCCAGGAAGGTCTCCTTATTCTCCTTCATGCGGGCGATGGCATAGCTGCGGTTCTGCTGTACCGAAGGCAACCAGATGGTATTGGTGTAACACCAGATGTACTCTAGGTTAGGTGTGTCGTAGTCGGTATCCATGCTGTTGCCGCCATTGTCGAGATATACCTCAAAATCGGCACCTGTCAAGTCGTACGAGTTCTCGTTAACAGTGCGATGATCCATAGCGTTGTTGGCAATCACAATGCTCTCGCCTGGCTTTACAGGGTGATCCTTACCGCTACCGGGAATCATGAATACAGCACCTGCAGGGATGGCGTAAGGACGTACATCGGGATTCCAATCCTGTTTGCCTGAGCTGGCACTCTGGTACTGCGACTCGATGAGGGCTACGCTATCGGCATAGAGCACTACGTCGCTGTTGTTGGTAATGATAAAGTAGGCATCGTAATTGTAATTCTTGCCGTTGGGATACTGTGTACCTGTAGTGCAAATTTCAGAGAACACAAAGCCACCCTCGGCTTTAAACGAACTTACTACCAGCTTGGCTGTTGTTGTCTGTTCGTTCAGGGCTACATCGCTCGATGATACCTCGAAATCGGTGGTGCCGGCTACACCATCCTTTACAAACGAGATGTTTCCCTTGGCAGCCAGGTTGTACTTACCCTCGGTAAGCTTGGGGATGGTAATCACGTAGTTGTCGCCACTCTTTACAGGGGTAGTCAGTGTGGTTACCTCGCCACTCTGTACGTTAGTGGCTGTACCCTCAAAGCTGTTCAGTACCACATCGCTCACGTTGATGGGCATCTCGATGGTTACAGTACCATTCTCAACAACATAGGGAGCGTCGTCGCTGCTACAAGCTACGAATACCGTACTTGCAGCCATGAGCATCATGCTCAAAATTACATTCTTCTTCATGTCTTGTTATTTATTTAATTATTAAAATATGATTCCTAACGATACGTGCAGGTTGGCCTCATGCTCGCCTTTGCTGCAGAACTGCCAGGCGGTAGCCAACTTTCCATATAATCCTACCGTCCACGAGGTGGGCTGATAATCGGCACGGATACCACTCTGAGCCTGGGCGTAGCTGGCCTTCAGGTACTTGTAGTTGTGGTTAATGCAGGCCTTGATGCCACTCGACATGTTGGCATAGGGCATTACAATCTTGCTATCCACATTGGCGGCATAACCACCTGTAGCATAGATATTCAGGTGCCATGCCTCGTTAACGGCTTTGAGCCATTGCGCTGTTAGATGACCGTACACGCGACTGTAGTTCATCTCACGCTCTACATAGGCATACTGCTCGCGATGGTTCAGATAGCCGGCACGCAGTTGCAGGTGCCAGGCACCAATGCCGTAAAGGGCTGTAGCGCCTAGATCCCAACGGTGCTGATGGTACATGGTGAGCTGGGTGAGGATGGGATAATCCTGACCCGATGATGTGCCTGCCACATGCTCATCGCTGGCGCGCTTATCGTAATCGGCGTGCAGCATCAGGGCCTTTTCGTTGGTACCCGACTGCTGGCGCCAACCAACCATCAAGCGGTTTTGCTGACGGTAAAGGGTGGTGAGCGGCAGCGAGTTATACTCGTCTAACAGACGCTCGTACTGATGCAACGCATGACTGAGATGAATCATCCAGCCGCTTGCGGTAAGTGGCTGCAAGTCGAAGGCTACTGCTGCGCCTTTACCTTCGTAGAAAATGTCGCGGTTAGAACCCGAGAAACGGGTGTAATTAGTGCCTAAGCCTGTCATCTGCAGTTCGCCCATGCCGTTCTGTTCGCCATAAAAATCAACATCGGCAGTCTGGCGGTAGATGTTTCCTTCAATCGCCAGTCCCAGATGATATCGGCCTATCTGTCGGGCAGCACCTGCCTTCAGTGTCAGGTCGGATACAATGCTACGCATACGTGGGTCGTAAGTGCGGTAGTCCTGTTCGGCACGGAACTTCAGTTCGCCACCTAACAGCCAGTTGCCTGTCTTGGCGGCATAACCACCAGTAAAGAAATAGCGTTCGCAATGGGTATCGCCACCTATGCTATCGGCAATCACATCGGGATAAAGCAGATCGAAATCGGCCACATTATTATATGCCTGGTTATACTGCATGCCATTGCCATACGAGGCCTGGCCCCATACAACCGATGAGGGGGTGAGGCGGATATACGATTGGGCTGAGAGTTCGGGCTTCAGATAGCCTGTGCCCTGTTCAACTTGGAATGCCTCGGTTTGATGGCGATAATCGCATTGCAGACTCAGCTCGGTAAAAGGCTTCAGGTAGGCATGCGTCATCAGCGCAGGGTTTTGCAGTGCCTCGCTGTAGGTTTGTCGCCACAGCGAATGGCGCTCCACATAGGCCGAATCGGTAGTGGCGGCCTTAGCAGGCAGCAATGCGCATAGCAGCGCCAGTATGGTATAGATATTCTTTTTCATGTTTAATCCAGATAAATAATGTTGATGGTAGCCTTGCTGGTGCCTGTTGTTGCCAGCTCTACATAGTCGCTCACGGCACGAAACGAGCGGATGCGTTTATTGCCCGTAGTGTCGGTATAGCTCAGTACACCTTCGATGCTAATCTGATAGGCGCCACGCAGTAGTTCAATCTGCACCTGGGCACCTGTAAAATCGGCTGTGCTCACCACATGCTTGGTATTCAGGTTGGTAATGTGGGCCATGGCCTGTACACGTTCTATGGTTACGTCTTCGCCACCATCCAGTTGGATTGTAGCCAGCGTCATATAATCGTCGTTATCCTGATGGCAGGCTGTTAACGCCAATGCCATGCAGCACATCAGTATGGTAAATAACTTCTTCATATCTTTACGTTCATTTCAAGTCCGAAATAGGGTTTGGTATGTCGGCGGATAGTCTTGCCGTAGCTCTCGTAGCTGGGCGAGTAGTCCCAGATGCGGTTACAGAACAGAGCCAGCTTCAGACGGTCCTTCAGCAGTTTCTTGGTTATCTTCAGGTTCAGATTCATGGCAAATGGCACGGTGCTCTTGGTATAGTTGGTTGAGGTACGTACCAACCACTTCAGGTAGGCATCTTGTGCGCATGCCTCGGTCCACTCGTGGATATTGCCTTGCGAATCCATATAGGCATCGGGCTCGCTACTGATGGCATCGCGCTGTGTAGAAGTGTACCACTGGCATTGGGCCGAAACAGAGAAACCTAATCGCAGCTTAGGCACATCGGTATCGAACATAAAGTTGGTGTTGGCCATCTCGTTAATAATGCCTTCCTGATCGCTGTACAATCCTACATACTGCAGTCGGCTGTTGCCTACCACTACACTGGGGCGCTCCATGATGAGCTGCGAGTTACGATAGGTGGTGCGGAACCAGGCACCGGTAATGGTGAGACGGGTGTACAGGCGGGGGATACGTTTTGAGGCGAACGTGAGCTCTACACCCTCCTTCTTGGTCTGACTGCCGTTGGCGTAGTGTGTATAGGCGCAAAGCTCTGTCAATAGCTCATAGGGCATATCGTCGAGTGCTGGTGGACCAGTAAGTGTTGAGGCGTCAACGCCACTGGCATCGTACTTTTTATAGGCATAGGCCACGTAGTTGGTTTCGCTACGGAAACCTGACGTCATGTTCTCCTTAAAGTAGGTCAACGTCAGGCGGTTGCCGCCAATGTTCAGGTCGCCAGTAACTTCCCACTTCAGGTTGCGTGCTGCCTCGAGCGTAGCGTTGGTGCCAGGAATGATGTAGGTTACCTGATTGATGCGACTCTTCTGCGGATCAACGTTGTAGTATTTCAGCTGCAGCAAGTCGATATAGGCAGGATCGGGGAACAGCTGATCGATGGTTGGCATCTTGGTGTGCTGTCCTACACCGCCTGAGAGGCGCACGAACGAGGGCTGACCAAACAGGATGAAACGTGGGAATGTGAATCCTACATTGGCACGTGGATCCAGATACCAGCGGCCATGCATGGTGTAGTCGGCTGGCAGGTTCAGCATCTGCAAGGCACGTACGCCTGCCATCAGTTCCAGCTGGCAACTGCCCAAGGGTAGCGTAGCTTTCTCCTCGGCATACACGGACAGGGTGTGGTTGGCTGGTTTCTCGCTCAGGCTGCGCATACGTATCTGTGCCGTAGGATAAACGGGACGCTCTGGGTCGAACACCTGTCCGCGGCCGTAGTTCTTATCCATATTCCAATCGGCACCTAACAGCAGTGTGTTGGCAACCTTACGACTAGGTATCTGCAAACGAGCATTCAGCTTTACAAACAGGTTGAGCGGCTGTCCATCCACCTCTTGAGTGGCATCGTAAGTGTAAGGCAGTATCAGGGCATCGTATTCGCCATCATCGGTGTTCAGTACGGCACCGGTCATGCTCTGCAGACTCACTGTTTTGGTGCGTTCTATCTTGTTATGCTCGTACGATGCGGCTGCCATCAGTTCGGCGCTCTTCAGCCAAACGGGGCGGTGCATGTTGAGTTGCAATTTTGTCGAAGTGGCTATACGGTTGTAGTTCGACTTGTAGATATCGATAGCACCCTTGTTTAAGTCGGGGTCCTGCTTTTCGCCATCGAACGAACCGGTGTAGTCGAGATTGGTTGTAAGCAGCAGGTCGTAATGGGTGCGCTGCCAGGTATGGCCCATACGGGCCGAGAGGGTTACGCGACTGTAGTTGTTGAGTGAATTACGTGGGTCGGCTTTTGAGTCCAGATAGTCGGCACTCAGGTTCAGCGTGGTGCGGTTGGTCCACTCAAAGGCTTTGGCCAGATAAAACAGTTTAGATCCCATGTCTGATTTCAGGCGTGCCTGCAGGTCGTGTCCGCCACGTCGGCGTTCTATCTTTACCAGTCCGCTTGTCAGATCTCCATATTCTACCGAGGGGATACCTCGTACAATCTCTACGCTTTCGATATCGTCGGTAGATATGGTTCGCATATCCACACCGGCATTGGTGTTCTCGCGATTGGTAGAGGCGCTCTCCCAGGCACCGTTTACTTGCTGCATGTTGGCGTTGGTTGATATGCGTGCACCATCCACTAAGAAACTAGTGCCTAACGATGAGGTGGCGTAGTTGCTGCCCTGTGGACTGGCCTCGCGCAGGCGGATATTGTTGTTGGCGCTCAATACAGGGTCCTTGCTGCTACCACCAGGCAACAACTCTAACAAATCGGCAAAACTGGATGGTTGAAGGTGTTCCATGGCGTGCTTCTCGATTTTTGATGCGCTGGTAAGTCCCTTGCTCTCCTGGGCTGTTACTACTACCTCGCCCAGTTTGCTCACTTCGGCTTGCAATTCATAGTGGCCATTGGCTGTTGCTTTAACTACCAGTGGCTTATAACCTATGTAGGTTATCTTAATTTTGGGAGCATCCCCTTTTTTAGGTATCACAAAACAACCATCAGCGTTAGTCACGGTTAGTGGCTTACGCTGAACTACATCAGTAATTGTTGCTCCAATAATAGGCTCGTGTGTGTCCTTGTCGGTTACCAAACCTCGCAAAACACCTTGAGCATTAATACTTTGCAGTATCACTACTGCTATCATTAATAATATGTACCTTCGCATCCAAAATCATTATTATATTCAGATGCAAAGGTACAATGATTAAAAAAAGTGTACAATACCCAATAAAAGGTATTTTAAAATGTGCACTCTACCAAACTAGTGGTATTTTTATTTGTCATTGTGAGTCATGTCGAGTACCAACATTCTTACAACAATAGCAAATACCGCTATTGCAAATATCAACAGAATAATCAGAGCAATCTCCATATCCTCTACAATTTAAGCGTTAGTAGT
>OCTW013410504.1_pt1 | contig 10553 bp, 9 predicted proteins | sample 1539671 | NCBI WGS metagenome assembly OCTW01 (sample SAMN02144230, study PRJEB22623) | gut metagenome | biome: sheep rumen | host: Ovis aries | place: New Zealand
ACCATGCCGCCATCGATAATCTCGACGGTGTCAGGCAGCGTCTTCTTGAAGGCTGCGTACTGGGCCTCGAACTCTGGAACGAGCTGAGGGAACTGTGGCAGGTAAGCCTGTAGCGCAATGCTGAAGACACCCACCCTTGCTTTGGTTTCTACTAATGGTTTTGCCATAATGATGCTATTTTTGATTTGTTATAGTTAGATATTTCGTGTAAGCCTGCTCCCATGCGACCTTGTCGCCTGTGGGATGATAGGGCACCATCTCCACGCTATTGGCGATGATGCGACGCATCTGCCAGATGTCGCTGACGTCGTGCGAAGCCTTCGCCTGCAGCATGATGTTACCGATAGCCGTACATTCCTGCGGCCCTGCCAACACCTCCACGCCGAGGGCATCAGCCGTAAACTGCGTCAGGTACTTATTCAGCGACCCTCCGCCAATCACGTGCAGCACCTGAATGCCTCCCGTCGCCTTCTCGCCTGCAGCCTTCTCGCTTCCTGCGCCCGTCGGCTTCTCGCCTGCAGCCTTCTCGCTTCCTGCGCTCGTCGGCTTCTCGCTTCCTGTGCCCGTCGGCTTCTCGCCTCCTACTGTGCTCGACGGTTTTGCCGTCGAGTAGAACTCCTTCAACCACCCGAACACCTGCCGATACCTCAGCGCCAGCGAGTCGAAGATGCAGCGGCATATCTCCGCCGGCGTCTCAGGCACCTGCTGTCCTGTCTCGCGACAATATTGCTGGATGGCCTCTATCATAGAAGACGGATTGGCGAATGCTTTGTCGTCAGGATTGATGATGCTACGGAAGGCTTCCACCTTCATGGCCGACCCCTGCAACTCAGGGTGCGACACCTCGCTCAACAGCACGCTCTTACCGTTCACCTCTAACCGCTCGCCTTTTGAAATCCACTCCTTGCGGCAACGCTCATAGAGCCACATGCCACAGATGTTCTTCAGGAAACGCGTCGTTCCCTCTACTCCACCCTCGTTGGTGAAGTTCAGGTCGTACGACCGCTCATTGATGACAGCCTCTTTCGTCTCGATACCCATCAGGCTCCACGTGCCACTCGACAGATAGGCGAACTGCTCGTCCTTGGCGGGTACGGCAGCTACTGCCGAAGCGGTGTCGTGGCCACCGACGGCAATGACGGGCACAGGGCCCAGTCCCGTCATCTTCTGCACCTCTTCCGTCAGCACGCCAATGCGTTCACCAGGCTGCACCAGTCGTCCGAAGTGCTCGCGGGTCAGTCCGATGCTCTTCAGCAGTTTCTCCGACAGGTCGCCCGTTCTGGGATCGAGCATCTGCGACGTCGAAGCAATGGTATATTCGCACACGGCCTCGCCAGTGAGCATCCAGCTCAGCGCATCGGGCACGAACAGGATCTTCTTGGCCATCTTCAGCGCCGTGTTGCCGTCCTGCTGCATGGCATAGAGCTGGAACAGCGAGTTGAAGTTCATAAACTGAATACCCGTGATGTCGTACACCGTCTTGCGGTCTACCACCTTGTCGAGGTATTCCTCCATGCGTCCGAAGGTATGGGGGTCGCGATAGGCCATGGGGTTGCGCAGCAGCGCGCCGTCCTCGGCGACGAACACGAAGTCGACGCCCCAGGTGTCGATACCGATGCTGGTAATCTGCAGCTGGCGGCGAGCCACCTCCTTCAGACCGCGAATCATCTCAAAGTACAGGGCATAGATGTCCCAGTAGAAGTGACCACCCGTTTCTATCAGGTTGTTGGGAAATCGTGTCAGCTCCTCCTGCTCCAGGCGTCCGTTGTCCAGAATGCCCAGGATGGTACGACCGCTGGTCGCTCCCAGGTCGACGGCGAAATAGTATTTCTTCTCTGTCATGTTGTTTTAGTTGTTTGTTTGTTATTGTTTGGGGGCAAAATTACTTGTTCACATACTTCTTTATACCATATTATAATATTTACGTGCAAAAGTACGAAAAAAAATGAAATACAACATAAAAAACAACATTTTTTTTACTTGGAATACTTGCACAATTCAAAAATATTTCCTAATTTTGGATAAAATCGCAAATCTTTTGTAAATAAAGGCGGTTCCGAGGATTGAGAAAAATCTGGGTTACGAACTGGCAACGGTTCTCATTTCCTCATTCTGCCGTGATTTGCTTATCAAAGTCATCGCCTCTGGCGCTTGCTACCAAAGGGACGCAAGAACTCCCGACTCAGATCCGCCAGCCTGTTTCAATGGCTCATTGTCGGGGACAAAGGTACACAAAATATCAGAATTGTGCAAATTTTAGAGTGTTTTTTTGAGGAATTACATTAGTAATTGAAAAAAAAGAATTAATTTTGCAGCAAAAATAGAAATAAGCATGTCACAAAGATTAGAAATAAAGAACTTTGGTCCTGTTAGAAGAGCTTCTATCGAAATTCGCCCTGCTCTTATACTAATAGGTCAGCAAGCAAGCGGCAAAAGTACAGTTGCTAAATTAATATACTTCTTTCAATCTTTATCTGCCGAATTCTTTTCTCGCTATTATCAGTCAAGCGGGGAAGGGGTTGAAATGGCGCAAGACTTGATTATTCCCATTCGTGAAAAATTCTATGATTTCTTTGGCTCCACATACCATTTGCCTGATTTTGAAATTGTATATCATTATGATGATAATCGTTATTTAACTTTGTCTCTTACTGCAAAGAAGAAAATAAATGCGCATTTTTCTGATGCTTTTTTCACAAAGAAGGATTTTCAAGAGTTGCGAGGCTATAAAAAAATGCTACTTCAACTCAAGACTGATTTAGCGAATATGGATAATGTCGCTAAGAAAGTAGCTTTGGACGAGCGCCACTTAAATTACCTCCATCAATTAGCGGATAAGATAAATGCGCTTTTTTGCAATGAACATAATGATTCTTTGTTCATTCTTGCTGGTCGTAATGCAACCATAGGCTATAGCGAGACTTTTGAGAACATGCTCCAGCAAAGCATACAGAAAAGCATTGAGGAACAAGGGCATCGAGCATTTGAGACAAAGGAACAGACTATTGACGAGACATTGATGCTTAGTTTTATGCAGCGCGTTGTAAAAATGCGTCAGGCTTTTATCAATCTTGGTAATTTTGAAGGAATGATAACCCATGCAAATGGACGATTGAAACCTCGATTGAAATTGGCATACAAACTTATCCGCGAGGTTCTCCGTGGCCAATATTCTAATTCAGAGTTTGGAGAGCGTATCGTTCATCCCGGACAAGGCTACGTGTATTTGAAAAATGCATCATCAGGACAACAGGAATCGATACGTATTCTGCAAGACGCTTTCTTGTCAATTTACCAAGGAAACAAGTTACTTCGTATCGTTGAGGAGCCTGAAGCACACCTGTTCCCCGAAGCCCAGATGTCCACGATTCAGTTACTTGTACTAATGCTTAACTGTGCTCCTTCTGGTCATCTAATATTGACAACTCACAGCCCCTATACATTAACTGTCGTAAATAATCTGATTTACGCAGCCAAAGTCGGTGCACAGCATCCCGAACAAGCCAGTTCAATCATTCAAAAAGAACTTTGGCTCCCATTGGAGAAAGTATCTGCATATATACTGCAAGACGGTGAAGCCTCTGACATTATAGATGCGGATTTGGGAGAAATCAAAGCGGAACTTATTGATAGCATTTCCAATGTGATAAATCAACAGTACGACCAACTTTTGCAATTAGACGATAGCGATGGCACGGAAGATTAAAACGCAGAAAGAATGGCCTTTCTATGAGGCATATCATGACATTTCTTGCATCCTACGTCATGATTGTAGTAAGAAGGTTTCATTGCGTGAACCAGGCGAGAACCGAACATATAAACTGCACAACAAATCTGGGAAAGAGCTTGTCGTTTATAGAATAGATGGTGGTCTTATCAACGACGAAAATGTGTTGAAATGCGACAATGGCATTTACACTGAAAATGATTGGTTGTTCCTTATTGAACTAAAAGGCGCGGATTTGAATCATGCATTAGACCAAATCAATAGCACAATAGACATTCTCCTGAAGCGGCCGAACAAAAAGGTTAAGAAGTTAAATGCGCGTATCGTCTTATCAAAAGTCAGCATCCCAAGAATATCAGCATCAAAAGAAAACAAATTGAAGCAACTGCTCCATAAATCCTACGGCGGTGGAAATTACAAGAAGCAAAGCCGTTTGCTTGAGGATACAATTTAACTATGTGGAGGCTGATGCTGGCGATTCAGCGTCAGCCTCCAGAAGATTATCTTGGACTGGTAGGCAGAATCGAACCGCCCCCCATACAACGAATAGGTATTCCGTCAATTACCAGCACCGATTTTAGGAGTTCAATGTTTCGGATCTAATATAGAAGTCTTTCTATTTCCTCACTTTCTCCGAAGCTCCCAACAGTTTAAACTCATATTTGAGTCCGTTGTTAAGCGATGGTTGCTATAAATAGTCGTGATAGGCAGACTATAGATTTACGAAACTTAAAGCGAAGGATAGTGGAAGAATCATCTTCCTTAGATTGGAGCTATCCTTCTACATATAATCTAAGCACGACTCTTTGTTAGTGTACCAATTCAAATTCTAATTAATCTTGGCTCATTCTGTATAGGATTATCCGTTACGTCTCCCAAACATCCTAACTAAAGGCCCATTATTAACAAGCATTTTTATCATCCCATCCAAATCATCTGTCGACATTTGAGGATTCAGTTTGTCATTAAAAGCCAAGACCATTGTACGCGCAGCTATTTTGACTTTTTCGCTGTTATCGCCGAATTGATTTCGAATTTGGTCTAATAATGGAACTGCAGTTTCAAGGAAATCTTGCCCGTTTAGACGCTGTTTAACTAACATCACTGGAGTATAAGCCAGCTCAAATGCTGTTTCAATTTCTTTTTCGAAATCAGATTTAATCATAGAAAATCTCTTTTAAAGTTATTAAATGGTAGAGGGATTGGGTTATTCTCTCTTAGGTGCTTCACCTCTTTCCCTTCAAATAGTCTTAGTGTCATAAGCTCTGGGGCTCTGTCATCAATATGATAGTTAAAGGCCTTTGTACGCTCTAAGTTCGTAAAACGTAGAAACAAATCACTAATTGACAAATCTTTTTCAGGATCAAGTATATCATCTAAATCCCACTCAAACTCGAAAAACTTTTTATACCAATTGCTTTTGTTTATGTTTTGACAATAATCATCAAATAGCGTTAATGTTACTACACCTGTAAGATTGTCTTCATAGGTAAAATTCAATTTTTCAACAAGTAGGCAATACACGAAAATTGCTTCTTCCCACGTATAATTTCCAAATGCAACATTATCCTTACATTTTATATACTCATACATGAATTCCTCATATCTTTTAGGAATATCATAGTATATAAAAGACGGGATGTCGACAAGTTTCTTTTCTTGGGCATAATAATCTTTACAAACACACAATTGCGTAATCTTGTTTAAATTAAAAAAGTCGCACTGCTTGTCAAATTCATATACGGGGAATAACGTCCCATATAAGGGAAGATGATACCCTGTTAAAAAAGAACACCCTCCACAATATACTTTCTCATACATCATAAAACTGGCAAGAAAACTATTCTTCAGTTCAGCCGACCTGTTATTATTGATTGCATGCAAAAAACACTCAATGAATGTCGCTCTGTCAAAAGTATTGCTTAAATCTAGGGTTAAGTTCTCATCGTTCTTTATTGCACCAACTGGAGTGAATCGTCTATATACATCTTCTTTAGTCACGACCAGTGGTTTAAGTTTTACATTCTGGAAGAACAAATCAATAGCAACATCGTCAAGATATTCGTAAACTCTGTGTAATTGGTCTTTTGTGACTAATTCGGACTGGTTACGAATATAATGACAATCGTTGAGGGCTTCTACAAGACGATATATTGTCGATGTATTGCGGTACATTGTTTAATAGTTATCGTAAACTCTCTTTGCAAGTTTATACAAACCATCACCTATTAGATATTCTATCCCCCATTCATATTCTTTAATTATCGTTGCAACAGCAATTGATGCACAATATAAATTCTCTGTGCTGGGATTAGCAGAAAACTTTCGATAGCCAAGATGAATAAGCATTCTAACCACATCCTCATTTTTTCGAGAATATTTAACATCCATCATTTGGTCTGTTGTCAGCAAGGGAATAATCTCTCTTTGAATACTACTTTTGTACGATATTGCTGTCTGCAACAGAGGGGAAACTGGAGTAATAGACCGACTTACAGTAGTAAATTCTTCTTTTGTAGGGAATGTCATATCATTAAAAAAGTGTCCCTCAATGCCATTGGACTTTTGGTTGTTATGAAGCGTGGCACTGATATACCACTTCTTAAATCGGAGGTCGTGAGAATTACCTTTGTCAGCAGAGGTAGTAACCAGTCCACGCTATATGCGCGAACCGCCACACTCTCTTGCTGACTTTGGAAGTTTCTCACATTTCCGATTACAAGAATAGCATAACGCTTCGTTGTTCCAATATGTCTTGTACTCCAAAGAATACGGTTGCAAAAATACAAATTTTCTGTGAAAATAAAGTCTGATTTACGAAAAAATGCATATAAGATACGACATTTTTGCAGTATTGAATAAAAAGGGATAGGCTTATCGCCTAATTCCCTTCTTCTGTGTTTCATTTTGTCCCAATCCGAACTGTTCCTTAAACCATAGGGCAACGGGGGTGTTGTTTATGTGCAGAAAGAGGAAACGTCTATCATCCCTTATCACTTGTGCCGTGACATTATCGGCAAGGACATTGCGCCTGTACTCATTTGAGTGAAGGCACCCGCTATAATTGATACGCTGTCCGTGCAGCAGTTTGTCGGTTTGTTCAGCGATGAAACCATATTGCAGACACTCACGCTCCATATTGAGGAGCCGCTTGAAACTTGGGAACCACTTGTATGCTTTATCAAGAATTCGCTTTAGATTACTCACCTCCTGCTGGTGCTGCTCATTGGTGCGGTTGAGTTCTCTTGCGTGGTCGTCCTTCATCTTCTGCATATCGGTGTGCAGCCTCTCTGTCGGTCCATTCAAATCTTCAACCTCCCTATGCAGTTGGGCATTCTCTTTCTCCAGTCGATTCACCTTATTGCCACCAAGAAGAGAATTCACTCCGTTGAGTACATTGGTGGCTGTCTTCGTGGCTGAGTTCTTCAGTTCCTCAGTCTTTGCTTCAGCCTTGGCTTTCAGCCGAGTCTGCTCACACTCGGCAACGACCATGCAAGCATGTCTTTGCTCTCGCTTAATCGCAGACTTGATGCGGGCAAGATCTTTCTTCGCCTGTTCCGCCTCTGCTATCACCAGTCTTGCCTTTTCCTGTTCTTCCAGCAGTTGAGCAATGTTAGCCTGTAAGTCCTCGCCGTGTGCAATCAGGCTGCGGTAATACTCATGCGTGGATATATGTTGCGCCTCCGAGCCTTTAATGCCACGCTGTAGTCCGTATGCTGCCATCTGCTCAGCGTAGGTGTCTTGGTAGCGTATCAGGTTGGCACGGCTCATAACCTCGTCGGCGCACAGACGAGGAGCAGGTGCTTTCGTTCTATATCTCTTCTTGGCGGTCTGTTCTTTCTTCTGCTTCTTACGCTCTGTCTGCACGATAGGGACGATAGTAGCATGGATATGTGGCGTTTCCTCGTCCATGTGCAACACGGCTGATACCACATTGTCTGTTCCGTAAGTTTTGCGTAGCCAGTCAAGATTGTCCTGGCACCATTCATCCAGTCTGCCTGTCTGTTCTATCTGCTCCATGTCAGCATGGGTGCCAGTGAGTACGATACGGATGGCCTGTACCTGGTTCTTGCCTATCTTGCGTTTAAGTCCTACCGTATCAAGGCGGTGCTGGATGGCTGCAGTCCTGTTACTGACACCATCTGGGAACTGGATAAGTTCTCGGTTGAGGTGCGTCCGTTTCGGGTCGGCGTTCTTCGGTTGTATGGTTCTCTCGATGTGGGCAGACATGCCGCTGTCTGTTCCTTTCGCTTTCTCTAAGTGTAATACTGCGTATCCCATTCGCTTGTTTTGATTTTTTGTTTGACATTCCGTTTCGTTGGTCTCTCGCTCTTGTCTGTATTCGGCTTCTGCCGACGGTCTTGGCAGGGTGTCCAGAGGGGTGCAGCACCCTCGGCCTATTGGGGATTTTTAGCACAAACGTGTTTGTGCGGCTCGGAAAATCCCCTAATAGGCTACGGTATTTTCCGCTTGTGGGAAATACCTGTGCCTGCGTCAGCATCAAACCCGTCGTGCATTGCCGTACTTTGTACATCGCCTATAGTGCGACTATGTTTCATTTCTGATTATAGGGAGGTTGCAATGGACGGATGGACTAAAGGAGGGATAGACGTTGTGTGTTGGAGCGTACCATCGTTCCAACACACTATCTATCCTCCTAAAAGTCCGTCCTTATTCTTTTTGCTGCACTTACTGTTAATTCCCTTTTCCTGTTGTTGCTGTCAGTATCACCTCAAACGGTTTGTGGTTACGGGTGATACGCTCCATCAGTTCCTTGCGGACAGCCCTTGCCTGATATGAATTCAGGCGGAAGGCAAGCAGAAGAACGACCTCCATATTATATACGGTGACATACAAGTTGTCTTTCTTCTTGATTGTCCGCTCTGCCTCGTAGGGCTTTACCAACTCTTCTTTGTAGAGTGCTTTGATGGCATTCCTCAGTTTGGGGATGAACACCCCGAACAAGTCCACCATTTCGGACTCACTCATCCAAATCTCTCCACTCGGTATAGTCAGTTCAGTGTGCCCGCTATACTCATTCCACTTAATGATGTTTCTCTTTTCCATGCGTCTATGCTCTTTTGATGTCACTGAATGACTGGTTTAACTTGTTACCTAACATGGTCAGGTCGTTGTCTAACTTCTGCGTGGTGATGCGGGCATATATCTGGGTGGTGACAATGTTGGTGTGTCCCAATACTCGGCTTACGCTCTCTATGGGCATGCCATTGGTTAAGGCCATGGTGGCAAATCCATGGCGAGCGCAATGAGCCGAAATAGGCTTGTCAATGCCGCACTCTTTCATTACAGGCTTCAACTTCTTGCATACGCTCCAGTAGTTGACTTCGCCGAAAACGGATTTTGGATTAGCCTTCGGATAGTCACGGTAGCGGTCGATAATCTGCAAGGGAACAGCCAGCAGTTTCACCTGATAGGGTACACCAGTCTTATGGCGTTTGCCAACAATCCATTTCTCGCCGTTGACCTCCACGATGTTGTCCGTTGTCAGTTCCTTCAAGTCCACAAACGAGAGAGCGGTAAAGTTCATGAACACGAAGAGGTCACGCACAAAGGCGAGGTTAGAATCCTCAAATTCATGCGCCATTACCTTCTTAAGTTCCTCTTCTGTCAGGAAAGTACGCTCCTTGCACTTGGGACTGATATGAAACTGAGCGAACACGTTGCGCTGTATCTTGCCGTTGTCATGGGCACGGCCTACAACTCCTTTCAGGTGCATACACGTCAGCCAGATAGTGGACTTTGCCAAATGGCGGTCATTGGCAAGGTACACGGCAAACTCCTTGATGAAGTCGGGGGTGAGTTCCTGCATGGATATATCAGTGCGACGGAAATTCATCTGAAGGAAATCTGCCACATAGTTCCTCGACCTCACTTGCAGTTTGTATGTTCCCAAAGCCCTGTCCTTTCCGACACGCCTTTTCAGACTGGCAATGTCCTTATCGAATGCGCCCAGCAGGGTTTCGTATTCACTGCCGAAACCTTGATAGGCATTGCGCACCATCTCTGCCGTGACGAATGCCTCACGGTCTGACAGGTGCTGGTAGTGCTTGATGATCTGTGCCTTGATGTTGTCGAGGTCACGGTTCAGGTCAAGCGCCTCCCTGCTTCTGCCCTTGGCACAGTTGCCCTTCGCGTCCCACAACGACAATGGGATGCTCCGCTTACAACTGAATTGGCTTTGTGTGCCATTGATGGTGATTCTGCCCATCACTGGCACGATGCCGTTCTTTACCTTACTCTTGTTCGCGTAAAACAATACCGAAAAAGTGCTTCTACTCATCTTCTAATTCCTTTTTTAAATTCGGGCTGCAAAAGTAATACCTTTCTGGGAATAAATTGCTACGCAAATCACGGCAGATTTAGGAAAGAAAAACGCAGAATGTGAAAACGGTTCGAACTGCCGGGAAATGCCTTGATTTACGCAGGTCGTTAAGAAAGTTTAACTTTCCGACATGGAGCTATCGGGGGTTACGAATTGGAAACCTAATTCATTCCGCAATCCGCCTCGATTTGCTTAGTGGCACCTTGCGGACTTTCCTCAAATTTCCTCGAATTGCCTTTATTTATGGGGCGAACTGCGTTAATCATCCAAAAATTCTTTTCTATTTCAGCTTTATTTCGTAACTTTGCCATCCTGAAAGACAAACTATTCCTATCATTGTACAAACTAAAAGCTAAAACAAATGGCAAACAGATTTATTCTGAACGAAGTATCGTACTTCGGACCGGGGGCTCGCAAGGAACTGCCCGGAGTGGTCAAGAGACTGGGATTCAAGAAGGCACTGGTCGTCACCGACAAGGGACT